>OZSS01000753.1_pt1 | contig 15588 bp, 11 predicted proteins | sample 1779911 | NCBI WGS metagenome assembly OZSS01 (sample SAMEA2603589, study PRJEB24840) | metagenome | biome: Water; feature: Photic zone; material: Seawater sample | place: Mediterranean Sea | collected 2013-11-12 | depth 10 m | reverse complement strand
CATCTGCGGCTTGAATTGGCGGGAGCCTATTTTGATATTGAATTTTCACGTGACAGGGTGTCGCCGTCAAACCCGCATCGCTTAAAACGCTGGAAAAATGTTTGATAAAATTAGAGAAGTTTTAGCTAACAAAAATATGAATAACGACCTAAAGATCGACGTCATCAGACTTCTAATTAAAGATTAAGCAGCCGTTTTCTCTTTCGCATATTTAGCGCGGATATCTTTTTGTATTTGTAAAAGTTTGTTGCGTAGGGTCACAGCTCGCCTACTGACCATTTCTATAGGTGTCCAAGATTATCCCACGATTTTTGATTGTTGGACAGTGATTTGCTCAAAATATTGGACCCCCAGTGGACCCATGAAGGTAAATTGACATAAAAAAACACCTCGCAAAATCTGCTAAGGTGTTGTTTTTACTGGCTCCGGCGGTAGGGATCGAACCTACGACCAATTGATTAACAGTCAACTGCTCTACCGCTGAGCTACGCCGGAACTGGATCCGCTATAGCAATACAAGAATTCCCCGTCCAGCGGTTTTTATATTAATTTTCTTTTTGTTTTATGACGTCAGGGATCGAAATTGGCTTTCAAATCGGATTGGTTCATCACAGACGGCTTTTTGGCGTTCACAAAGGTCGATCAAATGAGCAAATACGTTGCGTTCGGCAGCTGGGAGCAAAGCGTCAGAGGTGTCACGATAAACGTTTTTTGTGATCTCTTTTATGCTGCGCCCCTCCACTGACAGGGCCGCCAGTATCGAGCGTTCTCGGTGCTCTCGATGCGCAAGTAACTCGCGAATACGCGCGTTTGGTGTTTCAACAATATCGCCATGACCAGGGTAGAAAACGTTCCAGTCGCGCCGCAAAAGCGTTTCGCAAGAGCGTATAAAATCACCCATGTCACCATCGGGTGGCGACACCATCGAGCTGGCCCAACCCATGATATGATCGCCAGTAAAAGCGGCCTCCTGCCAGCCAAAACAGAGATGATTTGAAAAATGCCCCGGGGTGTGAATTGCCTCCAGTTCCCAATCAGGGCCAGCCAGTTTGCTGCCGTCTTTCAAGGTGTGATCTGGGGTAAATTCGCAGTCGACGCCTTCTCCACTGCCGCTATAGCCCGATTTAATCAGCGCTTTCATGCGGTCACTTTGCCCTGTATCAGAGCGCCCATATGCAAAAATGGGCGCGCCGCAATCCGACGAAAGCCGTCGCGCCAAAGGCGAGTGATCAAGATGCGAATGGGTAATGAGGATATGGGTGATTTTTTGCGTGCCCTGAAGCGCTGCTTTGATCGCCCTTAACTGCGTTAATTGATCGGGCCCGGGATCAATGATCGCCAGATCAGACCCGCCTAGCAGATAGGTGTTGGTGCCCCGAAACGTCATGGATGACGGATTTGGGGCCAAAATTCTGCGAAGATTTGGCGCAATTTGCTGCGCTATGCCAACAGGCGGATCAAAGCTTTGGTGGGCAGAGTCCATTTTTGTTTCCCCGGTTCTAAACTTGTTATAGTTGTAGAGGTGATGTTTAGATCCTTCAAACGCTATTTGCCCTCGGGGCTGTACGGTCGCGTGGCCTTAATTTTGGTGCTCCCGGTGGTGTTGCTCTGGCTTGTGGTCTCCATCGTGTTTATCCAGCGACATTTTGAAGGGGCGACCGGGCAGATGAGCCGGGCCGTGATCAGCGAACTTAGCTTGCTAAGCGCGCGGCTGATCGCGGATCAGGGTCTGACCGAAGCGACGGAAAATTTGGCCAAAGCTTTGAATATCACCATTGAGACCGTTGCTGCCGATGCTTCGGATTTGGAAACTTTTCGGCATTTTTATGATCTAACCGGATTGGTTGTTGTAAAAGAGTTTGAGCTACTAGACAGTTTGGTGGCGGTTAATCTTGATACGCCTAAATTGGTGCATCTGCGGCTTGAATTGGCGGGAGCCTATTTTGATATTGAATTTTCACGTGACAGGGTGTCGCCGTCAAACCCGCACCAGTTGATCGTCAATATGGTTGTATTTGGTGTGTTTTTCACTTTGATTGCATTTATTTATCTGCGCAATCAATTGCGGCCAATCACCCGTTTGGCCGCTGCGGCTGAGGCCTTTGGCCGGGGGCGGACCCTACCATATCACCCCTCTGGGGCGATCGAAGTGCGCGCAGCGGGACGGGCGTTTTTAGATATGCGTGCACGCATTGAACGCCATATTGAACAACGCACAATGATATTATCGGGTGTTAGTCACGATTTGCGTACACCTTTGACACGTTTGAAGCTGGGCCTGTCTATGCTCGAGCATGACGATCGCAAATTGCTCGAACGCGATGTTGATGAAATGCGCCAGCTCTTGGATGAATTTCTTTCCTTTGCCCGCGAGCAGGGCGATGAAGGGGGTAAATCAGAGGCAACCAACCCGTTCGAGTTGGTTCAAATGATTGTACAAGATACAACGCGCGCCGGATATTCCGTTTCTTTGCGCTGCAAGCCAAGCGCTATCCTCGTTGAGATGCGTCCGCTTGCAATCAAACGCGCGCTTGAAAACTTGATTATGAACGCGGTGCGGTATGGCACGAAAGCGGTTGTTGATCTTCAATATGATGCGCGCAGCCTGGTGATTTCCGTGGAGGATAACGGGCCAAGTATTCCCCCAGAGCTTTATGAAGAAGCCATGAAGCCATTTTCGCGTCTTGATCCCGCGCGCAACCAAAATAAAGGATCGGGGGTTGGTCTTGGGCTTCCCATTGCCGCTGATATTGCGCGTGCTCATGGTGGACGAGTTGAGCTGTCTGAAAGTGGCGCTTTTGGAGGCCTTTGCGCAAGCCTTATCATTTCGCGTTAGGTGAAATTTGGCGGTTTTAAGTTTACAGGCTTTGCAAGCGTGAATTTAAAGGATGTAATTGTATACTTTTGTATTGACAAAATATCTTTTTTGTCCTTTAATGGCATGGGTAGGCGAAACATTTTCGGAATCGGTTTGATTTGGGTGTCTTTGTTGGTTTTGTGTGCCCGGCGCGGTTGGAGATGTTGCGTATGCGTTTTGGTGACGAGTTTTGTGGAGGGGCGGCCTTTACTTCTTGGAGACGGCTTTATGATTAAAGACGCTTTTAGAGGAACGCACCCCTCCACGGTTTCTTTATAAGCGGATAAAAATTTTATGCTCAAGGATGACTGGCAGGTGCCTGCGGATGAGGCGCCGGTCGTTTTTGTTGTCAAATGCCTATGCTTTTTTGGATCAAAGATTCGAGTATCTGGAACTTGTAATGGGCGGTGTGCTCTAACTCTTTTCATATAATTTTGACATGAAATTACCTTAACAACCACGAAATACCATGTTTGACATTTCTGTTTTGCCTTTTTTTATTAGCCGTTTTAATCTTAGCAGTCACACCAGGGCAAGACTTAGCACTAATCATCGCAAGCCCGCTTAATCCGAAGGCTATCATCTTTATATTTGCGTTCTTACCGCAGTTTGCCGACAGCGGACGCGGAAACTTAAGCTCCCAGATATAGTTACTTGGAATTTTGATGAAACTTATCGTCTTTATCGTTGAAGCGAGCTTTGCCTTCGCATCCGGCTACGCGAGAATGGTTTGTCGCAAACCCTACACGTCAGACAAAGCTACAATACCTCACGGGCATTGTGCTCTGCTTGCTTAGTGTATCGATCTTTTTCGCCCGTTAAAGTCTCGGACATCATATCCAAGATATGCTTCAGCCTAAGGCCTCATAGAAATTGAAAGTTTTTTAGGGCAAACGCGCGTGGCAGAGCGCTTAAGTATATAACATTTGCGGTCTTGGGCCCGTAAAAACAAGCCTGCAGCACCGCATCATTATAATCTTTCCTTTTGGAACATTTAACTTTAGCACAGAGGTCTAATCAAAGGAGACGCCTGTGCCTATTTTGCAGTTCTTCCGTCAAAATAGCGCCTGGTTAGGAGCAGGGGTTTTGCTGGCATTTATGTCAAGCTTTGGTCAAACCTTCTTCATTTCTATCTTTTCAGGCCATATTCGGGCCGAATTCGGCCTCTCGCACGCGGCTTGGGGTGGGTTTTACTCCTTGGGCACTACGGCGTCGGCGATTGTGATGGTTTGGCTTGGCACTTTAAGCGATGTCCTCCGGACCCGAGTTTTGGGGCTTTTCGTTTTATCTGGTTTAATGGGGGCAACGCTTGTGATGGCCAATCTGTCGCATGTGTTTTACCTGCCTTTTGCAATTTTCGCGTTGCGTTTATTGGGGCAGGGCATGTGTTCGCATCTTGCCGTGGTGGCTATGTCGCGCTGGTTTGTGGCCAATCGGGGGCGCGCGCTGTCGATCGCGGGATTGGGATATTCGTTCGGAGAAGCTTTTCTGCCCGTATTGTTCGTGTTTTTGATGGGCTTTGTGTCGTGGCGCTCTTTATGGTGCGTTGCTGCAGGGATGCTTTTATTGTCTTTACCAGTTTTATTTCGATTGCTGCGTCAAGAGCGAACCCCGCAATCCATGGCAGAAGATAACAGCTCTTTGGGAATGGATGCGCAGCATTGGACGCGCGGCGCGGTTATCCGCCACCCACTGTTTTGGTGCATGATGCCGGCATTACTGGGCCCCAGCGCGTTTAACACGGCGTTTTTCTTTCAACAGGTGCATTTCGCGGCGATAAAAGGCTGGGATCATTTAACGTTGGTGAGTTTTTTCCCGCTATATACGGGGGGCGCGGTTTTGGCGATGTTAGCATCGGGCTGGGCGCTAGATCGTTTTGGCACCCCAAGGCTGATCTGGTGTTACCAATTGCCGATGTCGGCTGCCTTCTTGTGCTTTGCATTCGGACAATCGCAGATGATATTGGTAACGGGTTTGCTGTTTCTGGCCATCACAGCCGGCGCAAATACAACCCTTCCAAATGCGTTTTGGGCTGAGTTCTATGGCACCCGGTATCTGGGCGCGATTAAATCATTGGCGGCCGCGATTATGGTATTGGGTTCTGCGCTTGGGCCGGGCATCACCGGGGTGATGATTGACTGGGGTATAGGGTTGGAAAGTCAATATATCGCAGTTGCTATATTCTTTGTACTGAGCACGGTCGTGATGTCATTTGGGGTCTGGCGCGCAGCGCCGCATTTGCCTAAATCGATTGTTGCAGATAGCCCAAGCAGCCTTTAAGCGCGGCAAAATCATCCTCAACCAAAAAGATCGGAAATTCCGACATGTAATCGGAGAAGACGCCTTTGTCATGAAAGGTCGCTCCGAAATTTTCCGGCGTTACATAGGGCGCGATTGCGCGGGAAACCCCGCCAATCATATAAATGCCACCGAGGGGCAGATGTGCCAGGGCCAAATCGCCAAAATAAGAGCCCATGACCGATGCAAAGCAAGTTACAACTTGGCGTGCCTCGCGCTGTCCATCCTGCGCGGCTTGCATAACTTCGCTGGCGCTGCGAGGGTGCTCGGGATCAAAAAATCTGTTTAAGGTTTCCAGCCCGTTCCCAGCCAGCACGGTTTCAACAGATGCAAACCCCCGTTCAGATGTAATCCAATCAGACAGCTCGCGCTGTATCGGGGTTGCAACGGGCAACCGAACATGCCCCGCTTCCGCAGGCGGCACCAGCACACCTTTAGAAGCAGGATAGGCAGCCGCGATATTAAAGCCGGTTCCAATTCCACAGACCAATTTTGTGGCCCCCACTTTGGCTTTTGCAGGGCCATAAAGATGCTTGAGGCTTTCCAACGGCAGAACGTTAAGCGCGTATCCTTGGGCTTGTAGATCGTTAAGCAAACCAACATTATCGGCTTGGGTAAGCGCGCGCAATCGATCCGGGCAAATAACCCAGTCTAGATTAGTGACTTTTATCACGCCGTCGCGAAGCGGCCCCGCAGCGGCAACACAAATAGCTGTAACCTTGCTTAGGTTTTGCGCCTGCATATAGGTTTTGATAATATCTTCTAAGCAGCCATAGCCAGCATTTGAAAATTTTTGAATTGTTTCAGGGTTCAACGCGGTATCATCACTCAGAGCGACGCGGGTATTGCTGCCCCCCAAATCAATCAAAATATAGGTGTTATCAGCCATTATTTATCCCCGAGCTGCCGCCTGCTTCTGCTTCATCTGCTGTTTAGAGGCCTAAAGGCGATTGCTCAAGCCGATAGATCGAGCAAATGTTACAGAATGAAAGATCAGAGGGAAAGGCCACGTAAAACCAAATGTTCTATATTTGTTCTCAAAATTTGATTGGAGACTCAGTTTAATCAGCCTATGTTTGGTTTGTAGAGTAAGGAACATCATGGCAGATCAAAAATTCATCTCTGTGCGCGGTGCCCGCGAACATAACCTAAAGTCAATTGATGTGGATATTCCACGCGATCAATTTGTGGTGATAACAGGTCTTTCTGGATCCGGAAAGTCATCGCTGGCCTTTGATACCGTTTATGCTGAAGGGCAACGGCGCTATGTTGAATCGCTCAGCGCCTATGCCCGTCAGTTTCTTGATATGATGGAAAAACCGGATGTCGATCAGATTTCTGGCCTGAGCCCTGCCATTTCGATCGAACAGAAAACCACCAGCAAAAACCCGCGCTCCACGGTTGGCACAGTCACCGAAATTTATGATTACTTGCGGTTGCTTTTTGCCCGGGCTGGCACGCCCTATAGTCCTGCCACAGGCTTGCCGATCGAGGCCCAGCAGGTGCAAGACATGGTCGACCGAGTTGCGGCGATGCACGAGGGCACCCGCGCCTATTTATTAGCCCCGATAGTGCGCGATCGAAAGGGTGAGTATCGCAAAGAATTCCTTGAAATACGAAAGCAAGGGTTTCAGCGCGTGAAAGTGGATGGCGCTTTTTATGAGCTGGATGATCCGCCCACCCTGGATAAGAAATTTCGCCATGATATCGACGTTGTGGTTGATAGGATTGTGGTGCGTGCGGGCATAGAAACCCGCCTTGCCGATAGTTTTCGAACCGCGCTTGACCTCGCCGATGGTATTGCAATTTTGGAAACTGCCCCGGATGAGGGTGATCCTGAGCGGGTTACCTTCAGCGAAAATTTCGCGTGTCCGGTGAGCGGCTTCACAATTTCGGAAATTGAACCGCGTCTGTTCTCTTTTAACGCGCCCTTCGGTGCATGCCCGGAGTGTGACGGGTTGGGGCAAGAGCGGTTTTTTGATGAGCGATTGGTGGTGCCGGATGAAACCCTGAAAGTGCGGGATGGTGCCATCGCACCATGGCGGAAGGGAAAGAGCCCTTACTTCACACAGACGATCGAGGCAATTTCCAAACATTATGGCGTGTCCATGAATGTCAGTTGGAAGGATCTGCCCGCCGCCGTTAAAAAGGTGTTTTTGCACGGATCAGGGGATCAGGAGATTAAGTTTCGTTATGATGACGGAGGCCGCGTTTATCAGGTAACCCGCGGTTTTGAGGGTGTCATTCCGAATATGCAGCGGCGATATCGCGAGACCGATAGCTCGTGGGTGCGCGAAGAGTTTGAAAATTATCAGAACAACCAACCCTGCGGAAGCTGCAATGGCTTCCGCCTGCGCCCCGAGGCGCTGGCTGTCAAAATTGCCAACTTGCACGTGGGTGAACTTGTGCAGATGTCGATCCGAGATGCGCTGAGCTGGTGCGAAAGTGTGCCCGAACATCTGAGCGATCAAAAAAATCAAATCGCTGCGGCGATTTTGAAAGAAATCCGCGAGCGGCTCGGATTTTTGAATAATGTGGGCTTGGAATATTTAACCCTCAGCCGCAATGCGGGCACCTTATCGGGGGGTGAAAGCCAACGGATCCGGCTGGCCAGTCAGATTGGCAGCGGCCTTACGGGAGTTTTATACGTACTCGATGAGCCCTCAATTGGCTTGCATCAGCGCGACAATGACCGCTTGCTTACCACGTTGAAAAACTTGCGCGATCAGGGCAATACGGTGATCGTGGTCGAACATGATGAAGAAGCAATCCGCGAGGCGGATTACGTGTTCGATATCGGACCAGGCGCGGGTGTTCATGGGGGGCATGTTGTGTCCCGCGGCACGCCAGCAGAGGTCGCGGCCGATCCAAACTCTCTTACAGGGCAATATCTTCAAGGAATAAAAGAGATCGCGGTTCCTGCGGTAAGGCGCAGTGGGAACGGCAAAATGCTCACCGTGGTTAAGGCCACCGGAAATAACCTGAAATCCGTTACGGCGGATTTTCCGCTTGGCAAACTGATCTGCGTTACAGGGGTGTCCGGCGGTGGTAAATCCACGCTTACAATCGAAACCTTGTTCAAAACCGCCTCACTGCGTTTGAACGGGGCCAAACAAACACCAGCCCCCTGTGAAACGATCAAAGGTCTCGAATTCCTCGATAAGGTGATCGATATCGACCAGCGTCCGATCGGTAGGACGCCGCGCTCAAACCCCGCAACGTATACGGGTGCCTTTACGCCCATCCGCGATTGGTTCGCAGGATTGCCCGAAGCAAAAACCCGCGGGTATAAGCCCGGCCGGTTCAGTTTCAACGTGAAAGGTGGGCGCTGCGAAGCCTGCCAGGGTGATGGAGTTATCAAAATTGAAATGCATTTCTTACCCGATGTCTACGTGACCTGCGAAACCTGCAATGGCGCGCGCTACAATCGCGAAACGCTAGAGGTTAAATTCAAAGGCAAAAGTATTGCGGATGTGCTGGATATGACGGTCGAAGATGCACAGGCGTTTTTTCAAGCGGTGCCATCGATCCGTGAAAAAATGGATGCATTGGTGCGGGTGGGTTTGGGCTATATCAAGGTGGGCCAGCAAGCCACAACGCTGTCGGGCGGTGAAGCGCAGCGCGTGAAATTGTCAAAAGAGCTGGCAAAGCGCTCGACGGGCCGTACCCTTTACATTCTGGATGAACCGACAACGGGCTTGCATTTTGAAGATGTACGAAAATTACTAGAAGTGCTGCATGAGCTGGTGGATCAAGGCAATTCTGTGGTGGTGATTGAGCATAATCTGGATGTTGTCAAAACGGCAGATTGGATCATTGATATAGGTCCTGAAGGCGGTAATGGGGGCGGGCGCATCGTGGCCGCCGGAACTCCGGAAACCATCATCAAGAAGAAAAGCAGTTACACGGGCCATTATTTGAAGATGTTGCTTAAAGACCGGAAACTAGCAGCTGAATAAGCCGCCTTTGCCTGGGGGATACAAAAGCTCTCGCTGCGCTCGGAGTGGCGTGTAAGCGTCGCTTGCGGTGCGCGCAGGTCCTTGATGAACGGTTTATGTTTGTCGTACAGGTTTGATTGGGCGGAGGCTTGGCTTCAAAGCGGTTTGTCAGGCCTTTAAAAAGCGGTCCGCAAGGCCCCCTGGTGGAGGGCCTCAACCCGTTTTGCTATTTTTCAGGAATTAAGCCTTTGGGCGAAAACCGCAGCACCAGCAATAAGATTAGACCCATGGTAAACAGCCGCATATGCGCCACGCTGCTGATCAAATGCTGTTTTAAGGGGCTTCCATCTTCCATGCCAGAGGTGATTGCTTGCATTAAAAAACCACCGATTGGTTCCACCTGCACCCAAAAAAACCAGATCACAAAACCGCCCAGCACTGCGCCAAAATTATTTCCAGAGCCGCCGACAATCACCATAACCCAGATCAAGAATGTATAGCGCAAGGGTTGATAGCCCGCTGGGGTCAGCTGACCGTCCAGTGTGGTCATCATAGCGCCCGCAATGCCGCAGATTGCTGAGCCCAACACAAAGATCTGCAGATGCCGTTTGGTAACGTCTTTTCCCATAGCTTCCGCAGAGGTTTCATTGTCGCGAATGGCGCGCATCATGCGCCCCCATGGGCTGCGCAACGCGTTTTGGGCCATCCAAAGCAAAAGCAACAGAACGACAGTGAACAAGCCAGCGTAGCACAGCTTTACATAAATAGACGAGGCGGTCACAGCATTCATGCCAAGGTCCGTTGCGGTTGCCACAAAGTCTGGATTGTTTTGAAGATCCACCTCGAAGGGAACCGGCCGAGGAAGGCCGATTACATTTTTGACGCCTCGGGCCAGCCAATCCTCATTTTTCATGATCGCTAAAATGATTTCCGCAATGCCTAACGTCGCGATAGCCAGATAATCAGAGCGCAAGCCCAAGGCGGTTTTTCCGATAATCCAGGCCACACCCGCAGCCAGCAGCCCGCCAGCGGGCCAAGCCAGAAGGATCGGCAATCCCAATCCGCCGAGATATCCCGTTGAGGCTGGATTGACCGCTTCGATCGCTGATACTCCGCCATCGAAAACAAATCTGAATGCGAAAAACCCGACAATCAGCCCTGCAATGATCCCCAATATTTTGGCTTTGCCCGATGGCAGGCGGGCAATGGCCAAACTGGTTAGCCAAAGGCTGGCAACACCAATCACCAGTCCCAGCAGGGTGCGCAGCCCTCCTGCGCTCCACGCCTCTGTGACGGGTGGCATTGAAATCAGCACAGTGGCCAAGCCGCCCAGAGCGACAAACCCCATCACGCCCACGTTAAAAAGGCCCGCAAAGCCCCATTGCAAATTCACCCCTAAGGACATGATGGCGCTGATTAGCCCCATATTGAGAATCAATAAAGCGCTATTCCAGCTTTGCAAAAAACCGGTCAACAGGATGAGCAATGCCATCGCTGCAAACAGAAAAATGTTTCTATATTGCGCCATCAATAGGCCTTTCCTTTAAACAAACCGGTCGGACGAAACAGCAGCACGATGATCAAAATAGAAAAGCTGACTGCAAATTTATAATCAGTGCTCAGCAATTGCACCAAGCTCGAGGGGGCCCAATCGCTTGGCACGAGATAGGTCACCACCTTTTTCCACGCATAGGTTATGGTAACTTCCGAAAAGGCGATCACAAACCCGCCGGCAATCGCGCCAACCGGATTGCCCAGCCCGCCGACGATGGCTGAGGAAAAGATCGGCAAGAGCAAGAGCAAATAGGTAAAGGGCTTGAACACTTTATCCAGCCCATAAAGCGTGCCTGCAATTGTCGCCAGCGCCGCGACGATCATCCATGTCACCATCACCACGCGCTCTGGATTGATCCCAGAGAGCAAAGCCAGATCTTCATTATCCGCATAGGCGCGCATCGACTTGCCGGTTCGTGTGCGCTCAAGGAACCAAAACAGCACCGCAACAACAATCACGGCGGCAATCACGGTCAAGCCTTGCGTCGTTTTAATTGCCAACCCCTCTTTCAACCCGGTCATGGCCTTAAATTCGCGCGCGGACATGATGAAGCGTTGGCCATCGCTAAAAGTGCGGTCATCGGGGCCGATGATGAAGCGTACGACGCCATTCATAATAAACATCACCCCCATCGAAACGATTAAAAAGATCACCGGTTTGGCTTTTTGAACGCGATAAAAACGATAGACGGTGCGATCGGTGATCAAGATCAACGCAATACAGCCAAGAATACTGAAGGGCAGGGCCAAAAGGGCGGTTGGCAAAACCCCAAAAGAAACTCCCATCGATTGAAGCCACCACGTGCCCAGAATACTCAACGTTGCTCCAAAGGCCATCGTATCGCCATGCGCAAAATTAGAAAACCGCAACACCCCATAGATGAGCGTGATACCCAAAGCCCCCAGCGCCAATTGGCTGCCATAGGCAAGGCTGGGTATAATTACATAATTGGCCAGCGCGACCAGCGCATTAAGCAGATCCATCACGGGCATTCCCCTATATCAATTCTGCGCGCGAGCAGGCGCCTCTGAGGTGAAAGACCGCCACCACGTAACCCAGTGTATTCAAAAACTTTACGCAAAGCTCTACCCCCCTAAGAACGATTTGCGGACTTCTGGATTGTTCAACAATTCCGCGCCGCTGCCGGTAAAGGCGTTGCGCCCTTGCACCAAGACATAGCCTTTATCGGCAATGCTCAGCGCCTGTCGCGCATTTTGTTCAACCATCAGGATCGGTATGCCGGTGCGGGCCACCTCGATGATCCTGTCAAAGAGCTCATCCATAACAATCGGGCTGACACCTGCGGTTGGTTCATCCAGCATGAGCAATTTGGGCTTGGTCATCAACGCGCGCCCAACCGCCACTTGCTGGCGTTGTCCGCCTGATAACTCGCCGGCGGCTTGCCGGCGTTTATCGCGCAGAATAGGAAATAAATCATAGACTTGCTCAAGCGTCTCGCGAAAATCATCACGCCGAATAAACGCACCCATTTCCAGATTCTCTTGTACTGTCATGCTGGTGAATATGTTGTTTGTTTGGGGCACGAACCCCATGCCTTTGGCAACACGATCTTGCGGTGAGAGATGTGAGATCTCATCACCATCAAGGCGCACTTGGCCTTCGCGCAGGCGAAGCATGCCGAAAACAGCTTTCATCGCGGTTGATTTTCCCGCGCCATTTGGGCCCACGATCACCGCAATTTCTCCGCGCTCAACCGCAATGGTACAGCTGTGCAGAATATCCGGCCCCTGCCCATAGCCGCCGGTCATCGTTTCTCCGATTAAAAATGGCTCATTCATGTCCAATTAACTCGCTTGCATCCAAATAACCTGCAGGTTTAGGCCGCTCATATTCATTTTAAGACGCCCTTATTTATGCTGTGGTTTTGTTTTTCAGGCCGGTGCCCAAATAGGCTTCGATAACCTGTTCATTGGCCTTTATTTCGGCCAGTGTTCCTTCTGCCAGCACCCGTCCTTCGGCCATACAGATCACTGGGTCACAAAGCCGCTCGATAAAATTCATATCATGTTCGATGACAACGAATGTATAATTGCGCTCTTTATTAAGCCGCAAGATTGCATCGGCTATGGTGTTCAAAAGCGTGCGGTTCACCCCAGCCCCGACTTCATCCAGAAACACAATTTTTGCATCGACCATCATCGTGCGGCCCAGCTCTAACAGCTTTTTTTGACCGCCAGAGACTTGCCCAGCTTTATGATCGCGCAGGTGATCAATGGTTAAAAATTCAAGGACTTCATCCGCTTTTGCGGCCAGCGCCCGTTCTTCATTGGCGATGCGTTTGCGGCCAAACCAAGTGTTCCAAAGGGTTTCCCCTGATTGATTTGCCGGGCCCATCATCAAGTTTTCGCGGCAGCTCATAGATGAAAATTCATGGGCGATCTGAAACGTGCGCAGCAGGCCTTTACTGAACAACTGATGCGGCGCCAATCCGGTGATATCTTCGCCATTCATTAAGACGCTGCCCGATGTTGGTGCGAGCACTCCGGCGATTACATTAAATAAAGTGGTTTTTCCAGCGCCATTGGGGCCAATCAACCCTGTTATAGACCCTGATGCAATTTCAAGCGAGGCTCCGTCAACCGCGTGAAACCCACCAAAATGTTTGTGAAGATTTTGAACTTTAATCAAAACAACTGCCCTTATTCATCCACTGCGCAGGGTTGAAATGCAAAACAGCCCGGTCTCCCGGGCTGTTTTTTGTTCTCACTTAAAGAGATTAACGGAATGCGACCGTTGCCACTGCACCGTCTTTGATCTCGATCTCGCGATAGTTACCGGCTGATTCGCCCGGTCCGATCAATTCGACGGCGGTCGCTCCCACGTAGTCGATGTCTTTACCGGCTTTGATCATATCAAGCGCCTTACCTAATTCGCCCGGCATGATTTGCTCGCCTGGCGCATTGGCAACCGCCATTATGTGCTCTTTCACTGCGGCTGAATCAGTTGAGCCAGCGGCTTGCATGGCGAGCATGATCAACGCGGCAGCATCGTAGCTTTCGGGCGCAAATGCATCAGAGCCGCCAAAAGCTTCTGCAGGATTGTTCAAAGAGGCGCCAAGTGCCATCGCAACAAACATATCAGCGCCTTTGCTGTTGGTGCCTGGATATTGACCGAATGAACCAGTTAAATCTGGGCCAATTGTGTCAACAATATCTTGACCCACCATACCATCTGGCAGCACGAATGTATCAAACGCGCCCGCGTCAAGCGATCCTTGGATGATTTGCGTGCCAGCACCGTTTGCATAGCCCGCAACCACCAAAATTTCACCCCCGGCTGAGGCCAGCGCGCCGACTTCGGCAGAATAATCTGCTTTATCTTCATCATGCGCAGCAGACACGGTTACGGTGCCACCAGCGGCTTCAAACGCGGCTTGGAAGCTGTCAGCCAAACCCTTGCCATAATCGTTATTGGTGTATGTCAGAGCAACGGATTTAAAACCGCGATCCATGATGTTCTCTGTCATTACAACGCCTTGACGCGCATCTGACGGGGCTGTGCGGAAAAACAACCCATCATCCTCAGCCGTTGACAGCGCAGGAGATGTAGCTGAAGGTGATACCATCACGATGCCATTCGGGCGCGCTACATTCTGCAAAATTGCGCCTGTGACGCCTGAACAATCCGCGCCCATGATAGCATCTACTTTATCCGATGTGATCAAACGCTCTGCCGCCGCTGTTGCCGCGGCTGCGTCAATGCAGGTCGAATCGCCGCGCACCGGCGTCACGGTTGCGCCATCGAGCAATTTGCCTGACGCAGTGACTTCTTTCATCGCCAGCTCAGCGCCCAAGCCCATTGAGGGGGTGATTGTTTCGAGCGGACCGGTAAAGCCCAAGATCACGCCGATTTTAATCTCGCCACTATGGCTGCCTGCGGTTACGGTGCCTGCTGTTAAAGCTGCCGCAGCCGTGGCCATTACGAATTTTTTCATGTTACTTCTCCCATGTAAGGATCACAAATCCAGATCGAACTTTATGACGCTGTGTCGCAAAAGAAAAGTAGGAATGCTTAAATTCTCAGCATAAGTGCAGGCTAAATTGTTTTTCTGCGATGCAAAGGGATCGCGAATTGCGATTAAATCAACTCGAGGTTGCTGACAGGCTGCCCCGCTCGCGGTAAGGTGTGGTTTGATAATGCGCTCGGTAGCATTTTGAAAAGTGAGAGGGTGAGGCAAAGCCACAGGCCAGCGCAACATTGATCACGCTCATATCCGTCTGCATCAGAAGGTTGCGGGCTTTTTGCAGGCGAAGCTCCATATAATACCGCTTTGGACTTCGGTTTAAATAGCGCCTGAAAAGCCGTTCTAGCTGCCGGGTCGACATGCCAACATATTTTGCCAGCAGCGAGGGGCTGATCGGTTCTTCGATATTTGTTTCCATCATTTGAATGACTTGGCTTAGTTTTGGGTGGCGGACGCCAATCCGCGTTGGTACTGATAATCTTTGGGTGTCTTGGTCGGTTCTGATCGAGCTGTAAATCAGTTGATCCGCCACAGCATTGGCCAAATCCTCGCCAAAATCCTCGGCGATTAATTTCAGCATTAAATCGATCGATGAGGTGCCACCTGCGGTGGTCATAAACTTACCGTCTTTCATAAAGACGGATTTTGTTAATTCGACCTCATCGAAATCTTCGGCAAAACTATCATGATTTTCCCAATGTATGGTGGCGCGTCGTCCGTTTAACAGGCCGGCTTTTGCCATCGTGTAAGCTGCGGTGCAAAGCCCGCCCACAGAAAGGCCTTTGCGCGTTTCGCGGCGCACCCAATTCAAAAGCTTTTTAGAGGTTTGCCGCTGAATATTCATGCCCCCGCACAGGATGACGGTATCATCTCTTTTCAGCTCAACAAGCCCGTCATCGACTCGGAAGGATGTTCCTGCAGAACAAAAAACAATATCCGCGCTCTCTCCAAGCAC
>OZSS01000750.1_pt1 | contig 15621 bp, 12 predicted proteins | sample 1779911 | NCBI WGS metagenome assembly OZSS01 (sample SAMEA2603589, study PRJEB24840) | metagenome | biome: Water; feature: Photic zone; material: Seawater sample | place: Mediterranean Sea | collected 2013-11-12 | depth 10 m | reverse complement strand
TCAGGATATACCGCTATCAAATTATTTTTTTCATAGGGGTCATTTTTAAGATTGTATAACTCAAGTGGTTGATAGGGGCAAACGGTAAAATTCCTGCCACTGATGCGAATCCAAAAAACTTGAAACTGTATGAAAAGTTTATTGAGGCACACAATGACAGAAATATGGCTAAAATTTCAAAAATGGCACACGATTCTATTCTCGTTGAAATGCCTGACGGTGGCGAAATCCGAGGGAAAGATCAATTTCTAGGAGCCTTAACAAATTGGTTTGATACCTCAAACCCAACTTGGAAACCTTATTTTGCCTATACAATGAAAGTAAAAGGTCAAGAAGGCGAATGGGTTATTGCTGGTCATGCCTTACAAGATAAACCACAAAACTTAAACGTTTTAGATGTTGTAGATGTTTATATAGAGGAGAAAAAAGTCAGACGCATTCTCGTATATCGTAAAGAGATAAAAAAGTCTTAACTCTACTCTATTGCAAATAAAAACCCTTCAGAAGAAGGGTTTTTTTATCTTTTGAAGAATGTTGGGTTCACTTTACTATACCCTTTAACTAAACTTCAGAATGTTGCCCCTATAAGTTCTACTTTATCTTGCTTTTTATTGAACTCTTCAATAAATGTTTTTTGAATTGAAGTTTGCCAAACATAAACACGCTTTAAGTTTTTAAAATTTTGAAAAGCCAAAAAGCTCTCATCTGTTATTTTTGTTCCTACTAAATTCAACACTTCTAAATTTTCCAAAACCAGCAAAGTGCTGATGGCTTGGTCTTCAACTGGATTGTCTTTTAGGTCTAAGTGCACTAAATTTTTAAAATTTTTGAGCTGGGAAGCGGTAGCGCTATTTAATTCACATTGAGGTAGTTTCAGATTGACTATATGATCTTTTATAGCTAAAAGGCTTTTAAAATCTTCTTCTGTAATATTCTTTTTTAAAAAAGTAACTGTAACAAATTTTTGAAGACTTGAAAGGTATTTAATTTCAAAAATGGTTGGATCAAATTTTTCTAAAACGGTGACCTCTAACTTAGGAACATCAATTCTTTCATTCCAGTTTTTCTCCTTTAAATCAAGTCCGTATAATTGGTTTAAAATAAATTTTATTTCCGTTGGCACCACATCAGGTTGGATTCCTTCTTCTGACTGTTCTAAATTTTCTATCCACCACAAAATCAAGTTTTTTTCATCAAAAGAAATGGGCTCACCATCGGGTGGCATAAATTTTATTTCGTGGGTAGGCAGGGTAATCCTCTTAAAAAGAAGACTTTTTCTTGGTTTTTTTTGGTTAAGTAAATTCCCCGAGCTACCCCCCTTTTTAAGAGCAACCAATGAAGTCATGTTGAGACCTCCCCTATTGAGATCGGTATTGTGGCAGGAAACACATTTGGCTTCAAAAATTGGATGAACCAAGTCTTGATAAATACGTACAGAGTCAAGACTCTTTTTTAAAGGGGCATGAACTGATAATCCTGGAACTGTTTTCTTTTTTTCTGGTAAAAATTCCGTCAGATATTCTTTGCCATGTGTCAAATTGCCTCCTAAATGCCCCGTGACAAGCAGTAAAACAATCAACCCTGAATTTAATATGGATTTCTTTCTAAAGTTCAAGTCAAATTGGAATGGAAAAGATATTCTAATGACCCATGAAAAGAAGGTGATCCCAACCAACACGAACCCTAAAATTTTATGAAAAGCTAAGTTTTCTTCAATATAGTGACCCCGCGAGGACACTAAATAACCTGTTATGGCAGTAAATAAGGAAGAAAGAAAACAAAAAAACCAACCCATTGTGACTAGTTTCTTGTTCATTTCCTGTTTTAAGAACCCAGCGTAAAATTCAAAAATGACAATGAGAAAGATAAACCCAATGGGTAGATGAACCATCAATGGATGCAGTCTGCCGAGAAGTAAATAAATATCCAAAAACTAAACTCTTGATAATTTAATAGGATAGGTTTTATTTGAATTCCACTGTGGGATGTATAAATTTAAATCACTATCTACACAAACATCATGAGGGTTGAAAAAAGTCTTTTGATCATATTGAGGGGGCAACAATTTTCCGTCTTGATACGTGGGCATGCTGCCACCAGGAAGAGAAACAATCCTGTTTTTTTCATCCAAGACAGCAAGCATACCATCAAAAGAATTCCAATCTTTAGTTACGATTACTGCGAAATATAAATATTCACCTTTTATAACTGGTCTACATATCCAACAACCCGGCAGAGATATGGTTTCGAGGTGCTTTCCGTCAAGCGTAAATCGTTTAAATTCATTTGCTGAACGTGATGTAATGAGCAATTCATCTTTGTTTGGACGACGGGTGTCAATCAAAACGCCATGGCAACATTCAAATTGATCCTCTCCTTTGCCATTGCCACCAAAATGTCTAATGTAGTTTCCCTTAGCGTCATATTGAATAATAAAATCGAGTCCATACCCGTCGGCCACATAAATGTCTCCATTAGGGGCAATGGTTGTTTCTGTTGGTTTAAACAAGTCAGGCGAAGTGTATTCTTCAATTTCTTTTGGCGCTTCAAGCGTAAAGAGAATTTGCCCTTTAAGTGTCGTTTTACAAACCTTGTGGCTATCAGGATCAGTAATAAACAGAAACTCCGTTTCTCCCTCTTCTACAAGTGTTAAACCGTGTGCTCCTGGAAATTCAGTACCCCATGCGCCGAGAATTTTTCCAGACCGGTCATAAACTAAAACATTGTTTTTTGGATGTGTCGTAGTCATAAAAAGGCGGTTTTTTTTATCAAAAACCATTTCATGGCAATCATTGACGGGAAACTGTGCTGAGTCTTGTATCCCCCATTTTTTATCCACCCGATATTTAAAATCACCATGTCCAACTATCGCATTTCCTTCATTTACATTCAATAAATTTCTATTCATACTGTTTGGAATAAATGCGATACTCGAAAACAAACCTGCCTGTTTTACAAATTTTCTTCTGGATTTTTCCATCTGAGTTTAGCTTAAAATTTCATTTACTAGGTTTCCATGCACATCCGTTAGTCTGAATCGACGACCTTGGTATTTGAAGGTAAGTCTTTCATGATCAAGGCCTAAAAGATGTAATAGAGTGGCTTGAAAATCATGCACGTGCACTGGCCTTTCCGAAATATTATAGCCAAATTCATCGGTGGCACCAAGCGTGATCCCTTTTTTGATTCCACCTCCAGCCATGAAAATTGTGAAACAACGGGGGTGATGATCTCTACCATAATTAGTTTCTGTGAGCATCCCTTGTGAATAATTTGTTCTGCCAAATTCACCTCCCCAAATCACAAGTGTATCTTCCAAAAGCCCACGTTGCTTTAAATCTTGGATAAGCCCTGCGGAAGCCTGGTCAGTCTCTTTGCATTGCTTCTTCAATCCTGCTGGTAAGTTTCCGTGTTGGTCCCATCCTTGATGATATAGTTGAATGAATTTTACATCCTTTTCAGCTAATTTTCTGGCCAATAAACAATTGGCTGCAAAGGTGCCGGGAACTCTACTGTCTTCCCCATAAAGATCAAAAATATAATCGGGTTCTTTAGACACATCCATCACATCAGGAACTGAAGTTTGCATTCTAAAGGCCATTTCATATTGTGACATTCGAGATAAAATTTCGGGATCTCCTACATCATCATGATTGATTTCATGTAGTTTATTTAAATCGTTTAATTGTTCTCTTCTAAGATCCTGAGTAACACCAGGAGGATTGTCAAGATAAAGCACTGGGTCTTTTCCTGCCCTGAATTGAACCCCTTGATGCTGGGAGGGCAAGAATCCATTTCCCCAAGAACGTGAATAAAGGGGTTGACCCGTTTTTCCTTTTGTAATCAAAACCACAAATTCTGGCAAATTTTTATTGTCTGAACCTAAACCATAACTCAACCACGAACCAATGGAGGGCCTTCCTGGCAGTTGTGAGCCCGTTTGTATAAAGGTAACAGCAGGATCATGGTTAATAGCCTCGGTATGCATTGACTTTATAAAGCATAATTCATCAACTATTTTAGAGGTGTGGGGCATCAAATTGCTCATCCATGTACCACTTTGTCCGTATTGATTAAATGAAAACTGCGTACCTGCAAGGGGAAACGAGGTTTGTCCGGCCGTCATTCCTGTGAGGCGTTGATCTCCTAAAATGCTTTTAGGTAACTCTTGGCCGTTGCGTTTGATGAGCTCTGGTTTATAGTCGAATAAATCTAATTGGGAGGGTGCACCACTTTGAAATAAATAAATGACCCTTTTGACTTTTGGAACAAAATGAGGTAGTCGCAACTTATTTTCATTGAGAAAACTAGATTGTCCAAAAGCATTTTGAGGGCTTATAAGGCTTCCCAATGACAAAGCCCCTAAACCGAGAGTAGTTTTGGTTAAAAAATCTCTTCTGGTGTAGTTCTCGTTATCTTCTGAATGGTTGCAGTTCATATCCCTTATCGTTTGTAATAGCTTTCTGTGTGATTTAGAAGTGTGTTGGCCACAATTGTTAAAGCACCTAATTCGGTGAAGTTAAGATTTGAATCTGCCTTTTTATCACCAACCTGTATAATTTTTTTAGCTTCTTGAGGGTGTTTTTTAAAGTGAATAAGTTGTCTTTTGTATTGGTTTAATAATATGTCCAGCTCTTGTTGTTTTGGAAATCTAGAGGTAACCAGTCGAAAACCATTGATCAATTGTTCTTCTAAAGTAGTTCCTTTTTCTTGTTTTAAACGCTGTGCTAAAAAACGAGCTGCTTCAAAATATTGCGTATCATTTAGCAACACCAGTGCCTGCAGGGGTGTAGAAGTGTTTTCTCGTTTGACAGTACATATTTCTCTCGAGGTAGCATCAAAACTGACCATAGAAGGAGGGGGTGATCCTCTTTTGATAAAAGTGTACATCCCTCTTCGATACAAGCTGTCGCCACCGGTCTTTTTATATTCTAACAATTGAAGAGAAAATGTATTTTTTTCTTTCCACAGTCCAGGGGGTTGATATGGTTTCACACTTGGACCTCCCACTTCATCGACTAAAAGTCCACTTATTGCTAGGGCATTATCTCTTATCATTTCAGCGGATAAACGATAGGAATGGTTTCGAGCAAGATAAATATTTGTAGGGTCTTTTTCTTGTAATTCTTTGGTAAGCTTTGAACTCTGTTGGTAGGTTTCAGAGAGAACCATCATTTTTAGAAGCGCTTTAATATCCCATCCCTTCGATTGAAATTCGACGGCAAGCCAATCTAATAATTTTGGATGACTGGGCAAACTGCCTTGTAAACCAAAATCAGTGGGTGTTCTGACAAGCCCTTGTCCAAAAAGCATTTGCCAATAGTGGTTAACAGCCACACGAGCCGTTAGAGGGTGTGAGTCACTAAAAAGCCATTGAGCTAATCCTAATCGGTTTTTAGGAGCATCAGGATTCAGTGGTGGAAGCACTTCTGGTGTTTCTGGAATCACCTCATCAGCTGGGGAATTATAGTCCCCTCTCTGATAGAGAAATGTTTTACGGGGTTGTTCCATTTCTTCCATAACCATCACTTCCATCACTGGATTAATGGTTTCTAACCATTTTTTTCTGAGGTCGTTGAGTTGGCCATTGGCTTTTTTAAATCGACGGTCTTCAACCACCAAATAGTCTTTAATTTTAGTTGGATCAACTCTGTTTTTTTGAGCGGTAAATTCTTCAAAGTGTAATTGTACTGCAAGTGGAGAAAGAGCTTTATTAAAAAATTTAATTTCATCCATTCGGCCCACAAAAGTGCCATTGTCTCCTACAAATGAGGAATAGCTTTTACCAATCAAAATTGAACGATCCTCTTTTTTCATACCACTCCATGTCACTGGTAAAATACTCTTATATAAATTATCAATGAGGATGTTGGTTTTCACTTCTTTGCCGTCAACAAAGAGTTGTGATCCCCGAGCTTTCCCGCTTCCGTCATATCGAAATGCCACATATTTCCATTTTTTAAGAGGGATAGTGACCTCACTTTGCACATGAATCATATTGCCTGGAGCCATATTGATTAGGCGTAAATTGATTCTATTTTGATCATCTAAATAAAAATCCCATCCGCGCCACCAATTATTTTTGTCTCCCGTGGTTCCAGCAATAAATTGCCTAAAACCTTGTTTTTGTTGTTCTGTATTGATCCATGCTGTCACTGAAAATGGATCAGTCCATTCAAATTGGGGAATTTCTTTTTTTACATAAATTTTATCGTGATCCTCTTGAAATGCAAAGGCATTGCCTGAAATTCCTTCAACTATTTTTGGCGCATTTCGTGTGGTGACGTTTTTGTTATTATCAACTCTAAACCCTTTTCCTTTGGGTTGGGGAGATAGTTTTTCAAGAGAATAATGTGCAAGAAGCCCTTCTTTCAAAATATCTTTTTGAGGCAATTCTTCAGCATAGGCATAAAACGTTTGCAGCTCTTGTTGTGTGAGTTGAAGCTTCTTCTCCTCTTCTTTTATGCGCGTCTGAATTTCACTTAATTCTTTTTCTTTTTGCACATCAGGCAACAAAAGAAGCGGGCCAAAATTACCATCATCTCCTGTCATTCCTAATTCTCGAATGTTATTAAAAAAGGCTGTGAGTTGATAATATTCCTTTTGTGAAATGGGATCAAACTTATGGTCATGACATTTTGCACAGGCAACTGTCAATCCCATAAAGGCAGTGCTTAGGGTTTCTGTTCGATCAAAAACATAATGCAATCGCCATTCTTCATCAATAACCCCTCCCTCTCCTGTCATGGGTGAGTTTCTGTTAAATGCGGTAGCTAATTTTTGCTCCCTTGTTGCATTGGGTAAAAGGTCTCCAGCCAATTGCCAGGTGACAAACTCATCATAAGGCAAATTCTTTTTGAATGCTTTAATCACCCAATCACGCCATGGCCACATGATTCTAGCACCATCGCCATGAAGACCGTGAGAATCTGCATATCGAGATAAATCTAACCAGTCTAAGGTCAACCGTTCAGCATTTGCCTCCGTTTCAAGTAAACGATCAACTTCTTTTTCGAAAGCAGTTGCCGTGGTGTCTGCCAAAAACCGGTCAAGAGCTTCAAGGGTGGGAGGTAAGCCTGTGAGATCAAAACTTACTCGTCTCAATAAGGTTTCTTTAGCTGCTGGTTCCGAAAAACGTAATTCTTGTTGGCGTAATTTTTCTCCTATAAAAAAATCAATAGGGTTATTTCCAGCATTTAGAAACTGATCCGCTTCTTTACTTTTTTTAGGAGAAATAAAGGCCCAATGCTTTTTCCACTCAGCCCCCTGGTCAATCCATTTTAATAGGATTGCTTTTTCTGTATTGGTCAACGATAATTTTGATTCTGGGGTTGGCATTATGATGTCAGGATCAGAAGCAAGTATCCTATGGGCCATTTCACTCTGAAAAAGACTTCCAACAACAATGGCTTTTGAGCCGCTGGCAAGCTTTGAAAAAGCTAAATCTTCCTTATCTAGTCTTAGGCCTGCCTTTCTGGTGTTTTCATCTGGCCCGTGGCACTGATAGCATCGATCTGATAAAATTGGTTGTACATCGTAATTAAAATCTACTGTTCTATTGATTTTTTCATATTCGACCATAACCTCATCCGGAATCTGCACAGAGCACGAATTGAAAAAAATAGCGATAACTATAAAGGATACGTATGTCTTTAGAAAAATATAGTTCATTTTTTCACCTTCAAAGTGTTTTTAATCTATGCTGAAAAAGTACACAACAAGTAAAAATAGGAAAAATTTTGCTTTTAAACTCATCCTCTGTTTTTAAGCATTGTCGATTGTTAGATATGAAAAACTAAAAGTTGAAACAGTTGTCTCATGGTATGCGAAATGAAGATGTGTTTTCAAACAATTATCAACAGTTGAAATCCCTTTTTCAAGTAAGAAGCTATTTAAATTGTAGATTATTTCATTTTAATAAAAGGAACTCAGAAACAAGGGTAAAAAAGTAATTGGTTTGATTTAATTTAGTATATTAAAAAATAACTGTAAACCCATCAAAATGAAAAAAAAATCATTACTTATTGTTCTATTCTTAATTGTTTCCTGCTCAACTGATGACAGTGAAGTGAGGACAAACGAAGCCTCAACACTCCAACCTACAGAAAATTCCTCTTCTAATTCTTCTACTGATTCTTCAGGTACCTCAACAGATTCTTCAGATACCTCAACAGGTTCTTCAGATAGTTCAACTGGTATTTCAAATGATATCAGTGTTCTGGTAGAAAAATTCTACTATGACAGTGCGGTATCAGTTGTGGTTAATGATGATAATCTTGTCATTTATGCAAAAGATTTACCAGACCATAAGAGTGCCTATTATGACTTAAACAATGATTTATATGAAGCTTATGACGAGCCCGATAACCCTTCCTTTAAATTAAATCCAAATGACATTGCAGAACAAAATATTGTGATGACCATTCCAAGGTTTCCAGAAAAAGCCAACAACCACGAATCAACACCCATGGGAACAATGGGAGTAGCTGTCAATAGCGTTTCCATTTTCAATCAAATGGCAGCTCCAGGAGATGATATCTTAGAAGAATTAAACACTTTTGATCAATATGAAGGACATCCTGCACCGGGCGGGGTCTATCATTATCATATTGAGCCAGTGTGGTTGACAGAAACCCTAGGCGAGGACGCTTTTATTGGATTGCTGTTAGATGGGTTTCCTGTTTATGGCCCAGTAGAAGATGGGGTGCGATTGACTAATGATGATTTAGATGTTTATCATGGTCATTCACATGAAACTACAGAATTTCCAAACGGTATTTATCATTATCATATTACCGATGATTTACCTTGGATCAATGGTGATGGATTTTATGGAACACCAGGTAATATAACAAATTAAGATGCTCTTACACTTTAAAAGTATTTTATTTTTGATAAAAAAAACTTACATCATTGGGGCGCTATTGATATTATGTGGATGTCAGCACTCAATTGATTCTCTAATAACTGCAATTGACAGTTTTTCTAAGGCCAATATGGTGGTCTTGATTGGAAACCCCAACTTGGAATACGATACGCGTAGAAAACTCTTTTATGAAAATACCCTTTTTTCGGGAAAGTTAGTTTCTCAAACTAAAAAAGGAATCGTATTGTATAAAAAAGAATACCGAAATGGTCTTTTAGATGGAAAAAGTTTTGGCTATTATCCCAGTGGTAAAATTCGATTTAAAAGGACTTACCAAAAGGGTAAAAAAAATGGTGTTCACAGAGGGTGGTATGAATCTGGGCAAAAGAAATTTGAATTTGTATTCAAAAAGGGGCTTAGCGAAGGAACCCACTACCAATGGTATGATACAGGGGCGCCCTATAGTGAAATAAATTATCGTTACGGCAAACCCTTTGGCTCAACAAAAATCTGGCGAAAAGATGGTAAACTTAGATCAAATTTTGTGATTAGAGAAAACGGGAGAAGATATGGGTTAGCAGGTATAAAAAGGTGTACTAAAATTGACACCAAAGAAGAAGTTATTGAACCTTACACAGCACTGAAATGAGATATTGTCTTTCTCTTTTTGTCATACTTCTTACGTCCTGCAAATCAACCGCTGAGAAAAAGGGTTCAATTAGCGCTTCCTATGAAATTGAGTTACCTTATTTTAATGACCCTGACTTTACTCCTATCTGGATAGATGACTCTGATCTGGCATTGAGAGAATTTCACACCATAGCAAATTTTGAGTTTCAAAACCAACTTGGAAATTGGATTTCACAAAACGATGTCAAAGACAGAATCTATGTTGCAAATTTTTTCTTCACCTCTTGCACTACTGTTTGTCCCAAAATGTCGAAAAATCTAATGGGAGTACAAAATGCGTTTTTAAATGATGACCGAGTTAAAATACTGTCTTTTAGTGTAATGCCTTGGATTGATACTGTTGAAAAGTTGGGTAGTTATGCCGCCGCAAACAATATTGACTCCACCATTTGGCATTTATTGACGGGCCCTAAAAATGAAATATACAAGTTGGCTAGAGAATCTTATTTTGCAGACGAAGGTTTTGGAAAATCAGTTAGTGATATCAATGATTTTATTCATACTGAAAACTTTATCCTAATTGATCAAAAAAAGAGAATCAGAGCAATATACAATGGTACCCTTCCTCTTGAAACTAAACGATTGATCGAGGACATTAAATCTTTATTTTAAACGGTTTTTACAACTCCTCACAATAATTTTTTGGTGTCAATCCTCTTTACAAAACCAAATGAATCTACTATCTTTAAATAATCTAAACAAAACTAAATGAATCGAGCTTCTTTTTTGAGCCATTTAAAAATGGCTTCAGCGGGTGTTTTTGTTGCACCATTTTCCCTTTTCGATGATACTCCAACCCTCAAAAAAGCTTTACTTGGAAATGTTGGATTGCAGCTTTTTTCTGCCCCAGTGTTGCTAAAAGAAAATGTAGAAGAAGGTTTTGAACTCCTTCAAGAAATGGGCTATACTTTCGTTGAAACTCATGGCCCCTACGCCTTTAGTAGTAAAACAACTAGAAGATATGGTGACTTTAAATCAGGACTTTATGGAAATAATCCTTCCGGTTTCAAGCAACAGCTTGGAAATTTAAAGGTAAGGTCTATGCATTCTGATTTAGATACTTTAGAACAAAAATTGGGAGCCTTTTCAGAAGCAGCTCAATCATTAGGAGCACAATATGCAGTGCTACCTATGATCCCAGATGAACTAAGAGGCGATTTAGAGGCGTATAAAAAATTGGCTGATCGTTTCAATGCCATTGGTAGGGCTTGTCAAAAAGAGGGTATTCGCTTTGCTTATCATAACCATGGCTTTGGTTTTTCACCTGTTGATGATATTGTGCCATTTCATTATTTGATGGAACAAACCGACCCTAACTATGTGTTCTTAGAAATGGATATTTTTTGGACTACAGCAGCAGGCCAAGATCCGAAAAGTTTACTTGCACAATATCCTAATCGGTATAAACTGATGCATATTAAAGATATGATTCCAAATGATCTAGTCTTAAATGAGCAAGAAGGCTTTAGAAGTTTATATCCTTTTTTTAGACAAGTAACCAGCTGTGGATCAGGTACAATTGATATTAAGCCTATCGTCTCTAAAGCTTTGGATGTTGGGGTAGAACATTTTTTTGTAGAGCATGATATGTGTAGAAATCCAAAAGTTGATCTTTTAGATAGTGCTCAATTTTTATTAACATAAATTCTTAAAATGGTATGAGTGATAGAAGACGTTTTTTGCAAAACACTGCATTGGCTTCTATGGGTCTTCCTTTTTTGGCTATTGATGGCACCCCCTTTCTCACCCCTCTAAAACCTCACTCTAAGGGTGTGCTAAAAGTAGCTATTATGGGATTAGGTGGATACGCTAATCGAGTTGCCAGAGCAATGGAGCAATGCACCCGTGCAAAAATTACAGGAGTCATCAGCGGAACCCCAAGTAAAATAAAAGAATGGCAAAAGCGTTACAGCATTCCTGATAAAAATTGTTATAACTACGAGAATTATACTGATCTAAAAAAGAATCCTGACATTGACGCGGTGTATATTATCACCCCAAATGCGTTACACTGTGCTCAATCAATTGGCGTAGCAAAAGCAGGAAAACACGTTATTTGCGAAAAACCGATGGCAATTAATGCAGAAGAAGGTAGACAGATGGTGGCGGCTTGTGAAACGGCAGGAGTCCAATTGCTCATTGGTTATAGGATGCATTTTGAGCCCAAAACCTTAGAAGCAATCGGCCTCAGAACATCTGGCGCCTTAGGAACAATTCGTTTTTTTCAAGGCCTTAGTGGTTTCCGTATTGGAAATCCAAACCAATGGCGATTGAATAAATCTTTAGCGGGTGGGGGCGCCATGATGGATATTGGTATCTACTCGATCAACGGGGCCCGGTATATGGTGGGTGAAGAGCCTATATGGGTGACAGCCCAAGAAACAAAAACTGATCCTGTAAAGTTTAAAGAGGGAGTTGATGAGACCATTCAATTTCAATTGGGCTTTCCTAGTGGTGCTGTTGCCTCTTGTCTTTCAACCTACAATATGTCAGACCTAGACCGATTTTATCTCAATGGCTCAAAAGGGCATGTTTCTATGCAACCCTCTACTGGATATGGTCCCATCCAAGGCAGTTCTCATTTAGGGCCCCTCACAGCACCTGTGGTGACCCATCAAACTGTTCAGATGGACGCTATGGCAGGTATTATTTTGGATAATTATCAGCCACAAGTATCTGTATCTGGCCGTGAGGGTCTGAAGGATATGATTATTATAGATGCTATTTACCAAGCCATTGAAAGTGGAAATAAAGTTAAGTTAGAGTTATAATATTTTCTTTTAGGCCTATAGTTCTTTGGTATACTAACCCTCAAGAACCATTAAAGAAAATCATCACACCCACTACTAACAGAACAACTGCAATTGTGATGAGGATATCCCAAAAATTATGACTGTTTTTATTGTTAGCCACACTTTCAGGTGAAAGGGTAGAAAAAGTTAAATTTTCAATTTGACCAATTGCTGGGGCTGGATGCGCATAACTAACACCAATTAGAGTCAAGATACTAATTAGAAAGAAATACCCTCCAAAAACTAAATAGTTTACTGTACCCAAAAAATGGAGTACACTCCCAGGACTAAAGTCGTCTGTGAAGAGTTCGAGAGTAATACGAAAAGCCCCAATTATAAACCCTGAAACTAAAGTAACAAAGGCCCCTTGCTTGTTGACTCGTTTGTAGAAAATACCCAAAAGAAAAACAGCTGCAATCGGAGGGGCAATGTAGGATTGCACTTTTTGAAGATATTCGTATAATACGCCTGAAATGTTTTGCATGATGGGTATCCATAAAATACCAATTAGCACGACAAAGGCGGTTGCTAATTGTCCAATGCGGACTAAATTTTTCTCTGATGCCTCCGGTCTTAATTTTTTATAGATGTCAACAGTAAAAAGGGTAGAACAAGAATTAAATACCGAAGCTAATGAGCTCATAAGAGCAGCTAGCAATCCCGCCGCAACCAATCCTCTTAACCCCGAAGGCAATAAGTTGCTCATCAAAACAGGAAAAGCTTGATCGGGCGACTCCCAATCTAGTTCCCCTCTCATTTTTAGCGTAAGGGCAACAATTCCGGGGATGAGAAATAAAAACACAGGGAAAAGTTTTAATACGGCGCCAAAAATTGTTCCTCTTCTAGCCTCTTTAAGGTTCTTAGCGGTGAGCGCTCGCTGCACAATGTATTGGTCTGTACACCAATACCAAATACCAACAACAGTACTTGATATAAATAAAGGTAACCACGGAAATTCTGGATCATCTAATGATCGCCACATGTTTAGGTATTCTGGAGTAACGGTTTCCTTCATAGACTCCCATCCTCCAACTGCATTGAGCCCCATAATTGTTAGGCAAAGTGCCCCTGCCACTAAAACAACGGTTTGCAAAGCTTCTGTGTAGACCACTGACCGCATACCCCCTAAAATAGTATAAAGACCCGTCAAAATTACTGTTGCAATGGCTCCCGTCCAGAAATCTATACCTAATAGCGCGGAAACTACAATACCACCTGCGTAAATGGTTACTGAAATTTTTGTGAGCACATAGGCCGCTATAGAAAATATGGATAAGATCCATCTTGAACGCGCATCAAATCGTTTTTCCAAAAATTCAGGCATGGTAAATACACCTGAACGCATATAAAATGGCAAAAAGACCCATCCTAGAAGTAAAACTATCCATGCATGAAGCTCATATATCAACATGGGTAATTTATTTCCAGCACCAGACCCTGCCAAACCAACCACATGTTCAGACCCTATGTTGGACGCGAAAATAGAAGCCCCTACAACAAACCAACCTACGTTTCTGCCAGCTAAAAAATAATCTTCTGTATCGTTTTTCTTTCTTCGAATAACCCAAATGGCTATTCCGGCAAGAATAATAAAGTAGATTGAAATGGAAATCCAATCTAAAGTGTCCAACATTTTCATAAGGAATTGTTTAAATCCAATTTTAGTTTTTTTGGTTTTTTTCAATTTTTGGAAATAATAGTCCAAATAACGAATTTACTAAATCTGAAGGAATGGCTTAAATTGTAATGAAATATTCTATTATAAATTTATAGCCTTTAGGGAAAACTCAAAAGACAGTCAAAAGCTAAATTGGGGCACTAAAAAAGAGTGGCAAACGATTGTATTGTTGATCTTTTTTATTGGTTTTTTAGTACATATCCCAACCCTATTTAAATTGGACTCAGAAAGTTATTTAATTCGAAATATTGGGTTGATACTAATCTTACCCTTAACATTATATTTAATATGGTATCAAAAAGCTGAATTAAAACAAACCATTATTCCTTTACTGATCATTAGCTTCGGAACAGCTTATTTAAACGGATTAGATGGTGATGAAAATCATCCGCCTTTTTTTCTCTCATGTGTACATATGATTGTGCTATTTTGGGGTGCCTATGCATTTACAAGCCTAAGGAAAAAGTGGTCATCTAATGCAAGTAGAGTCTCTTTTTTACGGCAGAGCGGTGATCATCTCCTACTTATAGGGCTCATTATTTTGGGTGGTGTGCTATTTTCATTACTAGCTGTTGGGCTATTTGCATTGATTGGATTTGAATTTAGCGCCTTTTATTTTCAACATATTGCTTCTTGGGGATTGGCAGTCGTTCCGGTGTTGGCTCTATTTATTTTATTACATAATCTTTTTGTTGTTGATAAGGTGTCATCTCTCATTGCAACCCTTTTTACGCCCTTTGCATTATTAATATTAGTTCTTTTTTCAGCGAGACTTTTATTTGCAGAAGCATCTGTATTTAAAAATCGCAGTGTACTGCTGTTGTTTAATATAATTCTTTTTGACATTTTGGGACTCCTACTATTTTCCTTAAGTGGCTCCACAAAATCCTCCAAAAAAAAGGTTGGGTGTATCTATTAATTTGTATGGCTGTAGTGTGTTTGATAGATAATATTATCGCCATGAGCGCAATTGGTTATCGGATGCTTAATTTTGGTCTTTCTGCAAATAGATTGGCTATTTTGGGACTCAATGTAATCGTAAGCACTCATTTAGCTAGCATAACTGTTGCTATGATTAGATTAAAAAAATGAAAAATTATCAGAGTATTGAAAATAAAATAGGAGCCTTTTTTCCCATTTATTTACTCTGGGTAGGGTGTGTCGCTTTTTTGTTTCCGATATTTTTTTAGAAGAATATTTAAAAACGCTTAAACAGTTGTTTAAGCAAAAACACTATGGTTCTAAATCGACTATAACGAGTATATACGATCTTTCGTTCAGCAGGGTTGAAGTTAGCAGTAATTATTTCTTTCATTTCATATAGTAATTGAATCCATAAAGTTAAACATTTTTATAGTAAATAAAAAAATCAATGGGAATTGTTGTGCTATAAAAAAAACCCGCTTGTAAAGAGCGGGTTAAAACAAACAAAACTAAAATAAAAATATGTGAGGTTATGTATTATTCAATGAATTATACTTTCTCATAGATTTTATCCAAAGAAATAACTATTTTGACAAAATTATTTTTATTTAATTTTCAATTTGTTTCTTTTTTTTAAAGATTGGTAGGGCCAAAACATAGAAAAAATACCC
>OZSS01000748.1_pt1 | contig 15654 bp, 9 predicted proteins | sample 1779911 | NCBI WGS metagenome assembly OZSS01 (sample SAMEA2603589, study PRJEB24840) | metagenome | biome: Water; feature: Photic zone; material: Seawater sample | place: Mediterranean Sea | collected 2013-11-12 | depth 10 m | reverse complement strand
GATCAACAACTTCTAACCCAACTCGGTCTAGGTGCATTAATAATTCTGGCTCCCAAAGTTTTTGGTTTAGATATCCTTGCTTAAGTAATTTTTCCAATTCCTTCTTGGGGGCTGGTCCCCAAACACCTGATTTTAAGGAGCAATGCCACTTTTCCATAACTTAATTGAGGGTGAAGTTTATATTAGTTTTTTGCTTATGGAATGAAGATATAAAATCATTTTTTAAAGCAATTAGAAACACAATCTGATTAACCCACATTTCAGACTTAATTAAGTCAAGTAATTATAATTTTTAGTAAGTTGATAGTTTCTCAAGATGTTCGATTTTTTTCTGTATGCTCAAATGAAAAGAAAAAATACGCAAAATGCGGTTTCCAAAAATAAATTGTTCATGTAAAAAGTCTTAGAACTAAATTTATCAAGCCCCAAACTCTTACACAGCCATGCAACATTTCGAATGCGAAAAGATTCAATACGAAGGACCAAATTCCAAAAACGCTTTGTCCTTCAAGCACTATAATGCAACCGAGGAAATCGGCGGAAAAGCGATGAAGGACCACCTTCGCTTTGGAGCTGCTTACTGGCATGTTATGCGAAACGAATTGGCTGACCCCTTTGGTGCAGGTACTGCACAAATGCCATGGGATGATAAGAGTGATTCCGTGGAGAATGCACTTGCCCGGGTGGATGTATTCTTTGAATTCCTGGATAAGATTGGTATAGATTACTATTGTTTTCATGATCGGGATATTGCTCCTGAATTGAATGATCTTTCAGCATCGAACGATGCACTCGATCAAGTGGTAGCGAAGTTGAAGGAAAAACAGGCGGAGACCGGTAAGAAGTTACTTTGGGGTACGGCCTGTTTGTTTGCCCATCCCCGATATGCTCACGGAGCGGCAACATCACCGGATGCAAGAGTGTATGCATACGCAGCTGCACAAGTTAAGAAAGCGATTGAAGTGACTAAGGAACTGGACGGATTGGGATACACTTTCTGGGGTGGTCGAGAAGGTTACGGATCCCTGATCAATACGAATATGAAGCGCGAGCTTGATCACCTTGGTGCGTTTCTTCATATGGCGGTGGACCATGCAAAGAATATCGGATTTGACGGTCCTTTCTACATCGAACCAAAGCCACGCGAGCCATCCACTCACCAGTACGACAGTGATTCCGCAGCCTGCTTGAATTTCCTTCGCGAATACAACCTGCTCGATCACTTTAAACTCAATATTGAGACCAACCATGCCACGCTTGCCGGACATACGGTACAGCATGATCTGACCGTTGCTGCTAATGCGGGTGCCCTTGGGAGTGTGGATGCCAATACTGGTGACACCCTGATTGGTTGGGATACGGATCAATTCCCCACTGATGTATACATGACTACGGAGATCATGCTGGTACTTTTAGGAATGGGTGGATTTACTACCGGAGGCTTAAATTTTGACGCCAAGCGCCGCCGCGAGTCCCATGAACCGATCGATCTTATGCACGCACACATTGGCGGGATGGATGCTTTTGCCCGTGGGTTGAAGGTGGCCCACGCCATTCGTGAGGATGGACGATTAGCCCAATTCGTACAGGATCGTTATTCCAGTTATGACAGTGACATTGGAGCCAAGATTGAAGCGGGTACCACCAGTTTTGCAGAATTGGAACAGTATGCACTGAGTAATGGCGAGCCAAGTCTAACGAGTGGTCGCCAGGAAATGCTGGAAAATCTGGTAAACGATTTTATCTAAGACTTTTTACATTTCCCTTGGTTCTTCTGAACCATCCAAAAATCGAACTAAGAGATTTTGATTACACACTTTTCCATGCAACTGGGAAAAGAGTAAGGAATCAAAAGTTGAGACATTAATTTTGTTATGAAAATCTTAAGAATGCTTTCTGTATTAGAAAAACTTTCGTTAAACACCACTGCTACAATCCTTCTTTTATTCTCCGGATTAAATCTGTTTAGCAAAAGTGCTGAGTTCACCCCGGTTGATCGATGGTATGAAGTCTATCTCGGAGATGCAAAAGTTGGATATGCTCAGGATTTCATGCAAAAGGATGGAGATGTTATAAAAAGTCGAAATGAATTTGTAATGCAGATCAAGCGTGCCGGACAAAGTATTGAAATTACGGTTGAGCAGGTAACAAAGGAGAAAATAAGTGGTGAGTTAATTGACTTCTCAACCGAGACGAAAATGGCCGGGATTCCCATGCTTAAAAGAGGGCGTGTTGAAGGGGAGGAGCTAATCGTTTATGAAAAGCAATTTATTACGGGTAAGGAAACTAGATTTCCCTTTGATCCGGAAGGTGGGATGAGTTGGGGTCTACGCAAACAGGTTCTAGAAAATGGATTTCAGGAGGCGGGTAAAACCTATAAGCTTAAGGTCTATTCTCCGGATATGGGAATGAAGTCACCAGTGCAGGCGGTGATTGTTTGCAGGGGGAAAAAGACCATACAGGTAGGAAAGGAAAAGATAAAGGCCTACGAAGTGGATATGGAGTTGAAAAGTCCGTTTGGATCAATGAATTCAAAGACATGGTTTGATCGAAATTGTGTAGCTTTACGGACTGAAATGAGCATGGGCGGAATGATTATTTCGATGATTGAGGTGCCAAAAAAGAAAGCCAAGAAGATGGAGGAGGATGCACATGAAGTTCTGTTGAGCTCGGTCGTTCCATTAAATTCAGCGGTTCCGCCAGGTGAAAAAAACATTTTTATTATGGAAGCCATTACTGGAAAGTGGTCAGGCAAATTGTTTGAAGGATCTAATCAGAAAGTAGAGAGGATTGATGATAAGTCTGTTCGGGTGATTGTGGATCAGAGTCCGAAAAATGAAAAAGTTATGAGGGAAATTGATGTGAAGCCTTTTCTTTCAGCAAGTGTTTATCTTGATACGGATGATCTGCTGATTCAGAAACTTGCAAAGAAGGGGAAGCAGAAAGCAACAACTCCAATAGAAATTGCCAAAAAACTTACCAAGTTTGTTTATCGATATGTCGCTTCCAAAAACTATGATGTTGGTTTTGCTACCGCCAGTGAAGTTGCAAGAAATAAAGAGGGAGATTGTACGGAACATTCTATGTTGCTGGCTGCTTTGGGGCGTACCCTGAATATTCCCAGTCGGGTAGTCACTGGCTTGGTATATGCGGATGAGTTTGAGGACCAAAAGGATGTGTTGGTCTATCACATGTGGACTCAATTCCATATTGATGGCCAATGGCTAGATTTTGATTCCGCTCTTGGGCTGGTGAAGTGCCCGGCCGATCGCATTACTCTTGCAGTTGATTCGATGGAAGAGGATACCGTCGTTTCAGTTCTCCCGGTAATGGAGCTAATCAATAATTTGAAAGTCACAGTACAACTTTCTGAGTAATCACTTCTCTTTTTTATATTTAATTTAAGAATCAAGGGATCCCTTGACTATTTTGTGTAAGGATTAGAAGATTGTTTGATGATAAGAATCTTCGTTTCCTTTTTCCTCTGTCTTACTTCATGCTTAGCGGCTAAGAGACTCAACATCCTTTTTGCTTTTGCCGATGACTGGGGTCAGCAGGCTTCAATTTATGCTGATGTGCTTGGTAAGGGGGGAATCAATGACCTCGCGAAGACACCCAATTTCGATAAGTTGGCCAAGCGCGGTGTGCTCTTTAAAAATGCTTTTGTAAATGCACCTTCCTGTACGCCATGCCGAAGTTCACTTCTTTCCGGAAGAAATTTTTGGGAAACAGGTAGGGGGGCAATTTTGATCGGGGCAGAGTGGGATGAGAAAATTCCCACTTGGCCACTATTACTAAAAAAATCGGGCTACCATTTGGGATATACCTATAAGGTGTGGTCGCCTGGGAATCCGCGTGATGCGGGAATCGGAGGAAGTGCCAATGCATATCGTTCTGCAGGAGGTAAATTCAATGGATTTTCCCAGTATGTATCTGGCAGGTCCGGAAGAATTGCCACTGTAGAAAAGATAGAAAAAGCCGAAGCAATTGAGAAGACCAAGAATGAGCTCTACCGGGAAGCCCGAGGAAATTTCAGTGGATTCTTGGATCAAAGAAACGAAGATCAACCATTCGTCTATTGGTTCGGTCCCACCAATGTACACCGAAAATGGACCAAAGGTTCGGGCAAGGAGTTGTGGGGAATAGATCCTGATAAACTTAAAGGGAAGATGCCTGCCTTTTTACCGGATGTCCATGCGGTGCGTGAGGACTTAGCTGACTATCTTGGTGAGATTGCTGCCTTTGATGCAGGGCTGGGAATTTTGATCGATGAGTTAAAGAAGCGGGGAGAATATGAAAATACCTTGATCGTTGTGAGTGGCGATCATGGGCCACCGGGTTTTCCTCATGGTAAATGTAATTTGTACGATTTTGGAACGAAGGTGTGTCTGGCAATAGCAGGGCCTGGAGTGCAAGGCGGACGGGTGGTGGATGACTTTACCTGCTTGCCCGATTTGGCACCTACATTTTTGGAAGCTGGAAATGTAGATGTTCCCAAAGTAATGTCAGCGAGTAGTCTCTGGTCCGTTTTGAAATCGAAGAAGGAAGGATTGGTCGATAAGTCCAGAGATGCGGCGATTACCGGAAGAGAGCGTCATGTGCATACCGCACGTCCGGGATATTTACCATATCCACAACGCTCAATTCGGACGAAAGATTATCAATTCATCATTAATTTCAAACCGGATCGCTGGCCACTGGGAGATCCCTATCGTTTGGGTAGTGATAATGAACCAAGTTACACTTTATTGGAAAACAAAACATTCGTTACGCTTGCAGATGAGGATGCAGGCCCCACCAAAGCATGGATTGTGACTAACCGAAATGACCCTCAGGTAAAACCAATCTACAAGGCCGTTTATGGTAAAAGACCTAGAGAGGAGCTTTATGATCTTAAAAAGGATCCCGATCAAATGAACAACCTTGCGACCAATCCAAAATATGCTCAGACAGTCAAAAAATTGCGACAGCGATTGATGAAATATTTGCGGGAAACGAATGACCCCCGATTGGTCGATGATGGTAAGTTTTTCGAGACACCACCGATGGCTGGAGTGGTCAAAGGGCAGAGAACTATTGAACAGGCTATCGCCGACTAATTTATTGCTATGAAATTAAATCTTATCCTTTTTTCATTATTTCTTTTTCAGGCACTTCTCGGAAAGTCTCCCGTTGATCGCACGTTTTCTTTAAAAGCGATCTCGAGTGATTTTGGATTGGCTGATGGGCCATCCTGGCATGGTTGGCATTTAACCATTCCGGATCCCAAGGCTGGCTTCGTAAAACGCTTCATTCCCAAGCAAAATAAATGGAATACTATAGCTACTGAAAAACGTTTCAGTGCCAGCTTCCATAATCATGGTGTTACTTATTTTGCAGATCATGGAGATGGTGCCATTCGTTCGATCAATCAAAGCAATGAATGGAAACTGGTTTATCAGGAAGATTTGGAAAAGGATAAGCGTCGCCGGCCCAATGATCTGGTGGTTGATCGCTCAGGCGGAGTCTTTTATACCCTGACCGGTCCTGGCGAAGTCGTCTATATCTCTCCTGATGGAAAAGCGACCACCGTAGCCAAGGATATACAAACTCCAAACGGTTTAATTCTAAGCCCCGATGAGAAGACTCTGTATGTTTCAGAGTATGTGCCCAAAAATATTATTTCATTCGCAGTAGGTGAATCCGGGGAATTGTCAGACAGAGCTCTTTTTGCGAAAATGGATGACGGGCTTCCAGATTTAAAAGGTGCCGATGGTATGTGCGTGGACCGTGCGGGGAATGTCTATTGTGCAGGACCCAAGGATATTTGGATATGGAAAGCGGATGGAAGCCTACTTGATAAAATTGCCTGTCCAGAGCGTGCAGTGAATTGTGCTTTTGGTGGCCCAAACCTTCAGGAACTCTACCTTGCCGGTTTTGGAGGCGTGCATATGCAAAAAATGAAAGTCGCCGGGGTTCCTTCTCAACCTCCCGCAAAATGGCCCGAAAATCTTGCTAGCAAGCCAAGTGTTGAAACCCCCAAGGGTGTAACTCAGTTGCTCGATCTTACCTATGCTCAATATGGGTCAAGGAAATTGCTTGCCGATATATTTCTTCCCAAAGGTAAAGGACCACACCCTGGAGTTCTGATTATTCACGGTGGCGGATGGGCCAAGGGAGACAAAATGAAATTCCGTTCTATCGGTCTTGAAATGGCCAAGCGGGGGTATGTATCAATGGCGATGGAGTATCGATTGAGTGGAGAGGCTCATTTCCCCGCAAATATTTATGACTGTCATGCCGCGGTTCGGTATCTTCGTGCCAATGCCAAAGAGTATAAATTGGATCCGGATCGAATTGGTGTTGTAGGAGGGTCTGCCGGAGGTCATTTGGCCGGGTTGCTGGCCACTACTTCCAAGGTGAAGACTCTTCATGGGGATGGCGGAAATGAAACATTTTCATCCAAGGTCCAGGCCGCTGTTGTCATGTCCGGTCCGATGCGTATATCAACCGGGCGGGTTGCCGAGAAGTCCATGCAAATAAACAACGCTCAGTCTTTTGCCGTGAAATTGTTTGGTGGTACCATTCAACAGTTGCCCCAGCAGTATGAGGCAGCGGATGCTCATCTCCATATTGATAAGGATACTCCGCCAATTCTCTTCCAATATGGGGGAGCAGAGGACTCGAGTGAAATTCAGCCCACGGTTGAAAAGTTAGAGAAACTGGAAATTCCCGTGGAAGTTCTCACACATTATAAGGATGGTAAACATGGTTGCTGGAATAACCACCCCTGGTTTATGCCGATGATGGAAGATATCGACGCCTGGTTCCAGGAGCACCTCTAAGGATTAAGAACCGGGGGCATTTTCCCGGCAAATTTACAGTCTGTTTTTTCAAGTTCCCTGATGGTGCGGGCCCGTAGTTTTCGTACCAAAGGAAGATGCTTATTATTCGCAGCCAGGTTGATGAGTTCTTCCGGGTCATTTTTCATATCATAAAGTTCCTCGGTTTCACCCGGTAACAGATTACGAATATATTTGTACTGGTCGGTACGAAGAAATACCCACCAGGGTACCTCCTGCTTTTGATAGATGGGATCATCTTTCATATCGATAACCTCATCACAATCTTCACCAAAGCTCATGCCGGTATGTGCCAGTAATAGGGGAGATTTCCATGATTTATCCTCCGGATTTTTGAGGAGTGGGGTAAGATCGCGACCGTGCATCTTCCAGGGTAACTCAAGTTTCGCAGCCTTGAAGAAAGTGGGCACGAGGTCAGCCCCACCAACTGGTTTTTCACAGACTTTCCCGGAAGGAAGCTTTTGAGGCATACTTACGATTAAGGGCCCGCGTATAGTTCCGTCATAAGGAGCCAGTTTCATCTGGAATCCCTTTTGTCCCCAGGCGATTCCCTGATCTGCCCCGAACACGATCAGGGTATTTTCATACTGCCCGGTATCCTTGAGTGCCTTGATCAACTTTCCGACCCCTTCATCAATGGCGAGCACTCCCTGATGATACTGTCTTTCCAGGGAATGGAGATCTATACCATGAATGAACTTTCCACTGACGGTGCGTCCGGAAAATCTTTTATTTTTGAGAACCGGTAATCCGTTCTCTCCCCTGACCCATTGTTCTTTTTCTCGTGAGTATTTCGGTTTTCCTATCCTTGGCGGATAGATGTCGGTGGGAACTTTGACTTTCACGTCCGGGTACTCCTCCAAGTGTCTGGTAGCGGGGGTAAAGGGCCCGTGAACCGCACCGTAACAGACCCAAAGATAAAAGGGTTTATCTTTTTTCTTACCGTGTCCTCCTCTTATGTATTCCTCCGCCCACTGGGTGTAGTTGTCAGTAGAATAGCCCTGAGTCATCACCGCTTTTTTCCCATTGGTTTGGATTAGCTGCTCTTTAAAATAATTTCCGGAATTGTCAGGGAATGCAGGACGATTCCAAACTTTTTGAAAATCCCAGTCACGTCCGTACCCGTTGTCAGTGCCAGTATGCCATTTACCAACCTGTGCAGTCTGGTATCCATTCTTTCTAAACACGGCGGGCCAGAATGGAGTTTTTTTACTATCATAGACGCTCCCTGGGTATTTCCCTTCCATCCGCATGGATTTAATTCCATAGGTTTGATAACCCGTGAGCAGGGTTGCACGGGCACCCATGCACCATGAACCCATATAGCAATTTGCAAATCGAATGCCATTCTCTGCGAGCGAATCGATGTTAGGTGTTTTTACCCAATCAGGTGCTTCTGGATAGCAACCCACTGCCCGATGAGAATGATCGTCAGTAAAAATAAAAAGAATGTTGGGTTGCTCGGCGCAGAGTCGGAGACTTACGGCAATAAAAAATAAGAAGAGTAAAAAAGGCTTACCAATAATCATTACTTAAGAGTTGCCTTACCATGGTAGCAAGGCAACCAAGAATGAACCCTTGAAGGAAAAACTAGGGACGATCGACTAATTCAATCCGCTTTAGGATGGCGTGAGTTTCGGGATCGGTCAGCTTAATGGCTTTCCTTTGTGTGTGATCGACCAGCGTTACATTAAAGGTGGCAATCTTGGCCCACTCGAGTTCCTTGTCTTTTTCGCTCGTAAAGTCCTTGCGGTAGATAAGGGCTTGCTGAGGGCCTTTTCCGGAGATCTTGGTATTATAAGTGAAATTCCCAAGATTTTTTTCACGACTGAGAAATGAACTGCCCAGACGCAGGCGAAGGGTATGGTCTCTTCCCTGCGGGTCGATGGTGAAGGCCAAAACCTTATCATTCGAGCGATTAATCATCGGGCTCTGTAACTTATAGGTGGTGATGCTGTCACCGTTTCGACTGGCCCAATCAGTGGTTCCATTGGAAAAGTCCTCGATCAATCCGGTTCTTGCCAGTTTGGATAATTCTTTTAAGTCGATGTCGGCAGGTTCATGGATTGCTTCTTTGGAATTGATGGAGAAAGACTTGGAATTCCCAACTTGTAGAGTCATTTCCTGATCTAAATGATAGGTACAATGCCCAAAAATATAGAGGGGTAGTTTGGGGTACACGGGTATCTCGGTTGTCCAGGTATTGTCAGATTTTTTAGCCTCTGCATGGTGCCAGAAACGGGTGCGGGAATTGGGATCGTAACTGTAATAGATTTTAACCCCAGCCAGACGATCAATTGCCTTGGGTGAGACGGAGAAGGTGGCAATTTTTTTGTCTATGGAGAAGTTGGATGGTGGTGTTTCCGGGATTACAATCTGTTCATCTCCCAGATACTTCTTAAACCATAAATTAAGTAATGCCCATTCTTCCGGGCCGGGTCCATGGTTAAAGTGTACATTGGAGGATACTCTCCAGTTGTTATGTGGAAGCAAATCCATCGACCTGTAGATTCTTTCAAAGGTGGAATGAAAGTCATTGGATGAAGTGATGAAGGCGACCGGACATTTCACATGAGGCCAGTAAGATTGCGGATCGATGACATTCTGGTACATTTCAAGATTCTGGAATTGCTGTCGTTTACTGCTCCCCACAATACCACCCGGGAAATCGACATCCTTAAACCCAGTGCCACCCACAAAGGGTGCGACCGCTTTCAGGCGGGGATCAATCGCAGTAAGGGCGGTGATCATGCCTCCCATGGAATAGCCAGTGAAACCAATTCTGTCAGTATTTACCTGGGGTTGTTTTTCCAGGAAAGTAATCGCACGCCTGCCCGCCATCGAGAGAAGAACCCAGTTGGAATTTCGGGGACTGGCAATTGGATCGATAGAAAATTCATCGGGTTGCAGGTTAACCTTCCATCCTTTGCGTAAAGCTTTGGAGTAGAAGCGTGGACCTTGGGTAGGATCCACTTTCCCCCAGTCTGTATTTTCTTCGATATCATCTTCCATGGGGCGACCAAGCCAATTGACATCGATACAGGCAAACCCCTCCTTAGCGAAATATTGACTGCGGCTACGCTCAGCCCGCTGACCTCCACCGTGAGTCCAGACGAAAGCGGGGTGTTTGCCTGGTTTATTGGGAAACGAATAGAAAGCCGCCACGCGGGCGTTCGCCCCTTTGAATCGACCGACTTTATAGGTGAGATAACGGGTGGTAACTTCTTCATCTTTCCACTCTTTGACTATCCTCACCTCCAGGGGCTCGGCATGAGGGTCATAACTCTCCCAAAGTTCGATGGCGTCTTTGGGCAGTTTGGACGAATCATTTATCGGCACAAATGTGTCTTTTGCGAAAGCGGTGCAACTCAAGAGAAAGAGAAGGGCAATGGTTTTATTCATAAAGGTAATCAAACCATACCTTATTGAATTATCCTACTTGGGTCTAGTTGGAAGCAAAGGTAGATATAAGATTTATTTCCTGCTGAAAGCTTTGCTGGTTGCGATCTTGATGATGAGATCGCGGAAACCAAAATTCCCTGAGATTACCTTATCTGCAATTTCCCGGGCTTCCGTTTGATCTTCTATGGTAGTTTTCCTGCCCGTCCCGTAGGTTAATAGTTTTTCGGAAAGATTAATTGTAAAAAGGTCTTTCTTGCCAAGAAGTACTTTTCGAAGACTGCGAGGACCGTACACTTTTTCTCCTGAGGTCAAGGTTGCCGTTCCATCGATGGGTTTCCCGGGGAAGAACTTGGTGGATTGCGTTGAATTCCTCCAAAAACGGGATCGATAGTATGTGGGTCGATAACCACCGACTGGGTCAAAGTATTCAAGTGCGAAACCATATGGATCAATTTTTGAATGACAATCGGCACATGCTTGCACGGATCGGTGTTTCTCTAGCAATTCCTTCATTGTCTTTGCTCCTCGAACATCCGGGTCGATGGGTTCAATGTCGGGAGGTGGCTCGGAAGGTGGCGTACCCAGAAGACTTTCCAATACCCAAATGCCCCGAATGACCGGTGAAGTATCCACTCCGTTTGCGGTAAGGGTCAGGATGCTTGCCTGCCCCAACAATCCACCCCGCATACTATCGGCGGGGAATGAGACTTTTCGAAAATGCACGCCTTCAACCCCATCGATTTTATAATGCCTTGCGAGGTCCTGGTTGAGGAAACTGTAATCTGAATGAATAAAATCCGACAGGGGTGCATTATTGTTTACTGCATGCGATACGAACAGGTGGGTTTCCTGGAGCATCGCATCTTTGAGCCCATACCGGTAGTACTCCCTGAATTTGAGGGATGCGGGAGGCATGGTTCCCAGCTTATCGAGGCGGAGCCAACTTTGAGCAAAACCCTCAGCAAAAGCCTGACTGCGCCTATCACCCAGCATTCGTATAACTTGTTTCTTGATGGTATCGCGGTTGCGTAGTTTTTTTTCTTTGGCGAGTAAAAAGAGTTCATTGTCTGGCAGAGACGACCAGAGGAAATGGGAAAGCCGGTTGGCGATTTCGAAGTCGTTCAACATTTCTGAGTCGCCTTTCTTTTCACTGAGGTAGAGAAAGTCGGGTGAGACAAGCATCGCTTTAAGGGCGATGAAAAAAGCTTCCTGCCTATTGCGCTTTAGTTGCATGCGGGCTTCTTTCTCAATTTGCAGATAAGGCTCGATATCCGCTGAATTTACGGGTCTCCTGAATGCTCGTCTCGCAAAGCGGGTTAATGCAAGGGCTAGATCCACTTCAGCCAAATTCTTTTTTCCGTCCAGAAATACTTTTTGAGCCTTGGTTTGGAAAGTGTGGGGTAGGGGACCATGAATCTTAAAGTTGTGAAGCCGAACGACTGGTCCTTTCCATACATCCGAGACAATCCTTCCCGGAACCAGGTCTTTCCCGATAATATGCCAGGCGTGCGATCCTTCCTTTCCGCGGAATTCGATATCAGTGTGGTATTTTTTACAAATGTCCCGCATCCAATAATCAGAGGGTCCCGGTCCGTTGTCCCAGTTAAGAAAGGGAACATCCCTCTTGTCCAGCCAAGCGACCACTTCAAAACTCTTCTTCTGATGATCCGCAAGATCCCAATGGCCGATCTTCGAGCGAAAAGCAATGGAATCAGAGCCCAACCCTTGATTGCCTCTTGAGACATGCAGGGAGAGTTGCATGGGTGCGGTAAGATCAGCGGGTATCATGATCGGGTCATAGGGATGAGTCAGTCTTCGGACCGCTTCTGCGGAAAGAGTTATCCTGTAGTACCCCGGAGTCTGTATTCCTTTGGTTCTCTTGTACCAGTCGTGGGGAAAGGTACCCAAATCGAAGTGGTCAGTCAGTTGTTTCTTTCCGGCAGCAAAGTCGAGGTATTTTTCCGGTTTATAAATGCGGTACATCCACGGCGTCTTATCTTGTTTGTCAGGGTATCCCCAATCCTTTGGCTGAATGGTGTGGGTTTGAGGATTTATGAAGTCATCAAATCTGAATGCCATACGCAAATAGCGGTCAGCAGCTTCTAGGTACGCGTCCAGATGCTGATCAGAAAGATTGAGGGCATCTCCAATATTTACGAACCCATGATCGTTTTCATCAACTGGAAAGTCTTGCGTAAAATCAAAGGGCAGGTTTTCCAGCCCTAAAAGATCCCGCATGGTATTTTTATATTCCCTCTTGTTTATTCTACGAAGAACGGTTTCGTCCGAGCCCTGACTCTTTTCAAAAGCAAGCAAGGTTTGGGTAAGCCAGTCGATGGCCTGTTGTGATTCCGGAATGCTTGGTTGTTTTACATCTTTCTTCCTGGGGGGCATTTCACCCAGGTTGAGTTGATCAAGAATGTCACGAAGAAGATCTACCTTTTGGGGATCTCCCAGATCAATCATTAGACGATCATTTACATTGGTGGTCAGTTCATGAAAAGTGCGGTCCCCCTTTTCTTTCTCTTCTCCATGGCATTGAGTACAGTAGGTATTGATGAAACCATAAACATCTCGACTAAACTCGGTCTCGTTAGAGAAAAGATTTCCTCCCCATAGCAGCAGGCCCCAGATAAAAAAGGCGCCTGGGAATCTAGTAACGCATTCCATTCCTGATGATTAACTTACCTTGGAGAGTCCGGTGAGGGTGCCACTTGAGGTGTTGAACTTTTCGGCTTCGATGCCAAAATTTTGGAGCATCGAAAGATAGAGATTACAGAGAGGCGTTGATTGTTTGCCATGACGGGCAAAATGGAGGTGCTGTCCATGTTTAAACCCACCTCCAGCTAATAGGATGGGGAGATCCCGGTTACTGTGGGAATTTGCATTGCTCATGCCGCTGCCCAGCAAGGCCATGGTGTTGTCGAGCAGAGTCATTCCGTTAGGTTCTTTAACCTCTTTCAGTTTTCCCAAAAAGCGGGAATATTGCTCAACATGGAAAGATTCGATAATGGAAAGTTCATCGATGGCCTCCTGTACCTGCCCATGGTGTGATAGGGTATGGTAGCCATGGGTGATGCCGGACAGGCCTCCGTTCTCTTTGCCCAAGTTGGTAAACGCCAGACTGATGACCCGGGTAGAGTCGGTCTGGAGGGCGAGAGCCATGAGGTCATAAAAAAGAGGGGTTTTGTCCCTTAGCGTCAGGGAGTCAGCTCTTCCGGGTAAGTTGTATGATGTGGACGGTTTTTCTCGATCCAACCATTGTGTTGATTGTTCGATTCGTTTCTCAAATTCCCTGACCGAGGTGAAATACTGATCAAGTTTTTCGGTGTCCTCCTTACCTAAGCCTTTTTGAAAATTGCTTGCCTGTGCTTTAGCCAAATCAAGAATGGACTTTTTGTCAGCCCAGTTTCTCTCCTTCTGCTTACGGGAAGTGAGATCATCCTTGCGAAAAAGCATTTGGTAAAGCTTTTCCAGACTACGAACAGGTTGGATGTTGTTTCCGTTACGCGTCCAGGATAGGGTGTGCTCGTTTCCACGATCGGTATCCAGCGTTAGGGAAGAATAGCGGGTCTTCCCACCCACATGATCCGATGCTTTTTGATCTATGGATATATTGGCCTCGGCAAAACCTTTTGACTGATTGGTCGGTATACCTGAGAGAAAAAACTTGGTGGCATTATGACCTCCGCTCAGGTTGTGATCCAGACCGGAGAAGACGGTGTAGTCCTGCCTAAAAGGTTCCAAAGGTTTGAGCAGTGGAGGGCATGTATAGTTTCTACCTGTTTCCTGTGGATGAAAGTTTTCGGGGACAAAGCCATAAAAAATGCCTGTCGCCGTAATTCTTTTAGGCGGAACCAGGGTGCCGTTGGATGAATGTGCCTCCAATAACGGTAGGGCAAGGAAAGATCCTCCGATTCCCTGCAGGAATCGACGGCGGGCAATGTTTTTCCGAATATGCATACAAGCATAAATTATATGTAAAAATTACAAAATTGCCAAGTTCTCAAAGCCAAAACCTTGAGGAAAACTTAAGAAGAGTAATCCCCAGTTTTATTTAAATAACGGCACAACCATATTTCCATTGATCTTCTCCCAGCCTTCCAGAAGACTTCCAAACTGATCTGGAAGTTCTTTGCTTAAGTCTTTGGTTTCAGAGGGGTCCTCGTTCAGGTTGTAGAGCTCCCACTTTTTTGGAGTTTGCCGGACGATTTTCATGTCACCTACACGAAAGGCAGCTTTGTGGCCTTGTCTCCAGTAAAGCCACTCATGCGGATCTTCTTTATATTTCCCAGTGAGGTAGGGAAGCAGATCATAGGATTCAATGTATTCACCCTGAGGTTTGGGCGCTCCAGCAGCTGCATTGATGGTTGCGAAGATATCCGTGCTGAGAACGGGACGATCAAAAGTTTTTCCGGCTGGCACTTTTCCAGGCCATTGAAAAAGGAAGGGTACCCGGATACCACCCTCGTACATTTGTCCCTTTCCGCCCCGTAATGGCAGGTTGCTGCTGGTCAATTCTTTGGTAGGTCCGCCGTTATCGCTAAGGAAGAATACCAAGGTATCGTTTTCCAAATCTTCTGTTTTCAGCTTTTTCAAAATGTCGCCTACACTATCATCAAGGTTTGAAAGCATGGCAGCGAAGATTCGTCGCTGTATGTCTTCGATATGCTTAAATTTTTCCATGTACTTATCAGCAGCTTGCAAGGGGCTGTGAACCGCATTGTAGGAAACAAACAAAAAGAAAGGCTTATCGGCATGACGGTCGATGAAATCGACGGATTCGCGGGTAATGGCATCGGTAAAGTACTCTTCTTCCTGGACAGGCTGGCTTCCTCTTACAATCGGATTGTTGGCGTCGTAATCAGGTTCGTTACCCAAGTGAGTCGAATAGATTACTTTACCAAAAGTCCTTACCCCTTTTCCTCCACCTGGCAGAACTTTGCGTCGTAACCAAGTGGTTGTTCCTTCCCACGGTTCCGGAACAAAGTAATGGCCTTCGTGAGTAAATCCGAAAAATTCATCAAACCCTCTACGAAATGGATGGTATGCTGCGGTTCCTCCAAGGTGCCACTTGCCAATCAATCCGTTTACATATCCGGCCATCGAGAGAGAACCAGCCAATGTCTTTTCAGAAAGGGGTAGGCCGTAACCCGGTTGCTCGTTCTTGGCTCCGGTTGGGTTGAACTCATGTCCGAACCGGGTGCCGTATTTTCCAGTTATTAGACCGGCCCGGGAGGGACTGCAGTTGGGTGCAGTCACATAGCCTTGAGTGAAGCGCACTCCGTTTTTGGCTATTCCGTCTATATGAGGTGTGGGGATCTCATCATTTCCCTGGCACCCAAGTTCTCCATAGCCTAAATCATCCGCCAGAAGAATGATGAGGTTGGGCATTTGGGAAACCCGATCC
>OZSS01000746.1_pt1 | contig 15682 bp, 16 predicted proteins | sample 1779911 | NCBI WGS metagenome assembly OZSS01 (sample SAMEA2603589, study PRJEB24840) | metagenome | biome: Water; feature: Photic zone; material: Seawater sample | place: Mediterranean Sea | collected 2013-11-12 | depth 10 m | reverse complement strand
GAGCTATTTAGTGCATCAATAGCAGCTTGCGCGCTCGCGTCATCAGCCATTTCAACGAAACCAAAACCTCTTGAACGACCAGAATCTCGATCAGTCATCACTCTAGCGCTTGATTTCTGTATAGGTGTCGGATGTTCATATCGTTTTTAAGTTATTAATTTTTGAGGAAATAAACTATGAATATTTACGTTGGTATTTTAGCTTGGTCAGTAATTATCGGTAAATTGCTACAAATCCGCCGCTTGGAACAGTTGAATAAACGCCATCAGATGGAACTGAATAAAAGTAGCGGGGTCCTCCAGCTTGATTTAGAGCATTTATCCAGCCAGGCAGGCCCACATGCTGGAATCACTCAGGTCGCATTAAAAGCATATGCGCGGTATGCCTCAGTCAGTCATAATCAAGAGCGCTCGGAATTGGATCTTTTGATGGGTCATATCGATAATGCTGTGGCTCGTTCTGTAGCGGAACAAAGTTTAAAATACGAAGAAAAGCTGGTCTTGCTTGGTTCCATTGTAACAGGTGCACCATTCTTAGGGCTATTAGGTACAGTTTGGGGTGTCATGGATGCGTTTGGTGCGATGTCTTCTGCTAGTAGTGCTAGTTTACAGGCATTAGCTCCTGGAGTTTCGGGTGCTTTGTTAACGACTGTTTCTGCACTTGTCGTTGCGATACCAGCAGTCTTTGGTTACAATTACTTACTGCAAAATACTAAGATTGCTCTGATTGAATTAGAAAATTTCGCCAGTACGATATCTGACCGTATTGAGCTTGAAGCAAGAAAGATTAGCTAAATTTACTTTGTGAGAACTAGACGGAAATTTCATAAAAAAAATCGCTTAACCGCTTTGACTGAGATCAATGTAACACCCTTGATTGACTTAGCCTTCGCGCTTTTGATTATTTTTATGATCGCCACTCCATTACTTGAGCAAACGATACCCATTAATTTACCAGGAGAAGTATCTAAGCCACAATTGGATGTTAAAAATGACATCCAAGTTGTTAGTATAAGTCGTCAGGGAGAATTATATTGGGGATCAAAAAAAGTTACCGAAGCAGAAATGACAGTACTCCTTCAGGAAACATCAAAAGCGGATGTTGTGCCTGTCTTGAGAATACGTGCCGACAAAGAGTTACCTTACGAAAGTGTCATTGGTTTAATTGACCTTATTAAGCAAAATAATTTGGTAAAAATCAGTTTAGATACAGAAGTTAAATGATAAGTCATTATTTGGCTTGTTAATCACAAGGCCCATAGCCGCTTTAGTGTCATGTTGGCAGATAAAAATTACAGCACGTTTGAATCGCGGGTCTGTCATCTGTGGTGTTGCGACCAGCAGATGGCCAGCAAGGCTGTCGTTTGTTGGTGAAGATATGGATGAGCTGTCGTTTTTCATAAGACCGATTGAATTGTTTCACTTGCAGTCTAACTCTAATTCGGATTGTTGCCAAACATTGCCGTCATTTCGTTCCTTTTTTGAGATAAAATTCGAATCTTTGTGGAAGGCTATATGCCTTAACGCTGAAATATTGTAAGAACTCACGCATTATGAAAATATCGCACTCATATTCTCAAGCTGTGGCTGCCTCGCCACCCAGGTGTATGCCCCGCTGGATGGTAAAGCTGTTTCTTATTATGTCACTGCTGGCCAGTATTTTGGTGCTGCCTGCCCGGGCAGCAGATAGTCTTGAAACAGAATTTGCCCGAGCAGAGCTTTTGTCTGCTGTTGACGCAACAGGCAATTTGAGCGAGATACAACTTGGCCTTCAGGTAACCCTGCAGCCAGGTTGGAAGACCTATTGGCGTAGTCCTGGTGATGCAGGTTTGCCAACACAGCTAAGCATCCAAGAAGCTGCTTTTTCTAAATTGAAACTGACGATAGCTTACCCCTTGCCAGAGCGGTTTTCTTTATTTGGTCTTGATACATATGGCTATGGTGACAAAGTCATATTTCCTGTCCGGGTGACTGGTCATTCACCTGGTCAGCCATTAGATTTGCAGGCTGATCTGAATGCCCTAATCTGTTCTGATATCTGTGTGCCCTTTAATGGGCCACTTGCTATCAGGCTTCCTGCCGGCGCTGTTCGCCCGTCAGATCATGCAAGGGAAATTGCACGAGCAGCTGCTCTGGTGCCGCGTGAAACATCCGATTTGGGTATTTCTATAAAGTCAGCAACCTATGATCATCAGCTGAACAGCCTTTATGTGCAGTTCAAGAATATGGATATCTCCATTGATGATATCTTTATTGAAACAGAACAAAGGGGTCTCAGCTTTGCCCGGCCAGCACTCATAAAAGATGGCCTCTATAAAATTAGTGTTTCCGGAGCGGTTGAGGACATTAGCCTTGAGCAGCAGACTATGCGGTTAACTGTGCAGTCGGAAGATTTATTTGGGGAACAAACAGTCACAATTGAACCAGTATCCAAACAGACTGCTAAAATTTCCACATTAGCTCTGATTCTGCTTTTGGCTCTAGCAGGTGGGGTGATTTTAAACATCATGCCTTGTGTTTTGCCTGTTTTATCTTTGAAACTGACATCAATCATCTCTATGAGAACCAGTCAACCACAAATTATTAGGCTCAGACTGCTAACAGGGGCAGTTGGTATCCTGTCCAGCTTTGCTTTGCTGACAGGTGGACTCGTGTTACTAAAGCTGACAGGGGCACGGATAGGCTGGGGGATACAATTCCAAAATCTTTATTTTCTAACCGCGATGGCACTATTCCTCGGTATCTTCACACTAATTTTGTTAAATAAAATTCAGCTGCCCACACCACAACTAAGTACCGGCACACAAGGTAGCCAGTTTTCGTCTGACTTTCTGTCAGGGTTTGTAGCGACACTGCTGGCTACTCCTTGTTCAGCGCCTCTGGTGGGCACAGCAGTAAGCTTCGCGTTATCTGCAGATTATGCTGTTCTGACTCTAATTTTAATGACTATGGGTGTCGGGTTGGCGCTGCCCTGGCTTATGTTAGCAATCGCGCCGCATTTGGTTTTGATGCTGCCAAAGCCGGGGGTATGGCTGGATTATGTGCGGCCTGTTCTGGCATCTGGCCTTTTGCTTACAATCCTCTGGCTTTTGTGGCTTATTTCGTTGGCAAGTTCAGTCCTATTTGCAGGGGGAATTGCAGCTGGATTAATTTTTATCTGGTTGTTATCTGCTTTTGGGCCTGGCAGATTTGTCTGGCCAGGGTTTATAGGGATAGCTGTGATATTTATGATTCTGGCTGGCTGGATTGGCATTCCAGCTATGCCAGCAGATAGACAGAACGAACTCACAGTTGAAGATGGCGTTTGGCAACCCTTCTCGCTTGAGCTATTGACTGATCTGCGAAATCAAAAGCAGGCTGTGTTTGTTGATATAACTGCAGATTGGTGTATAACCTGTCAGGTCAATAAGCAGCTGGTTTTAGAACGGAAACCTGTTCTTCAGTCTTTTGCCAAAGCTAATGTTACGCTGCTGCGTGCGGACTGGACAAGGCCAAATGATATGATAGCTGACTATCTGCTGAACTATGATAGATTTGGCATTCCTTTTAACAGCCTGTATTTGCCAAATATGGCGGAGCCTGTGATATTTTCTGAAATATTGGCGGCTGAAAAGATTATAAACCTATTGGAAAACCGCTTGCGTTAATTTGAGTTAAAATGACATTGATAACTAGAAGGTTGATGCGCAAGCTTTGAAGTTCGAAAAGGAAAAAAATGACAATAACTGTAGGCACGACTGTCCCATCTGTTGACATTCATACAAAGACTAAAGAGGGCCTTGATACCATTAATACCGCTAAATATTGCGCAGGACGCATAGTGGTTTTGTTTTGTGTTCCTGGAGCGTTTACGCCTACCTGTTCAGCAAAGCATATGCCAGGATTTGTTGAAAAATTTGATAAGCTGAAGGCCAAAGGCGTAGATGCGGTGGCCTGCCTGGCTGTGAATGATGCGCATGCTATGTTGGCCTGGGCTGAAGCGCAGAATGCTGTTGGAAAAATCGATTTATTTGCGGATCCTAGATGTGATTTTTCAAAGGCACTCGGCATCGACCGAGATATGGGCTCTGTCATGGGCATAAGGGCTGCCCGCTGTGCCTTCATCATTAATGATGGCGTGATCAATCATGTCTTTATGGAAGAAATTGGTGCGTTTGAAGTATCCAGTGTGGAAAACATTCTGAAGCATCTTTAGAATGCCGTCCCAAAGGAACTTTCTAAGCTTGCCAAAGCTCCAGTCTGTCTTTAAATAAGGCAGCCTGCTCGCTGGCCAGCCTGTCGCACATTTCATTCTGCGGATGGCCTGAATGTCCCTTTACCCAATCCCAAGTTACGGTATGAACATTCAAAAGACTGTCTAGCTTTTCCCATAATTCACGATTGGCTACTGGTTTTTTAGCAGCAGTGCGCCATCCATCGCGCTTCCAGCCCGCCATCCATTGCGTTATGCCCTGCATCACATACTTACTGTCAGTTACTATGTGCAGGCTCACTGGACGCTTCAACGCTTCCAATCCTTTAATAACAGCAGTTAGCTCCATCTGATTATTTGTTGTGTCCGCCTGACCGCCTGATAACTCCTTCATTTGTCCGTCCCAGCTTAACACCACGCCCCAGCCGCCTGGCCCTGGATTACCTAGACAGGCACCATCTGAGTAAAGATGGACAATCTTTTTTTGCTGTTGGTTGGTCATGACCATAGTCCATAATCCCCTGGGCCGGTCACCTTTTGATGAAATCTCAGCCTTGCCCAGAATTCAAGCGGGTCAAGTGGTTTGACCATTGCATCTGACGGGGTATTAATCCAGTCATAAAGCCGCGTCAGAAAAAACCGCATTGCAGCACCTGAACATAAAACATGTAAGTTTTGCTTTTCATCCTCTGTTAGTGGCCTGATGGCTTGATAGGATCTTAAAAGATGTGCTGATTTTGAAATATTGAAACTGCCATCTTTATCAAAGCACCAGCTATTCAGGCACACACCCAGGTCGTAACTGTAAAGGTCATTACAGGCAAAATAGAAATCAATAATTCCGGTTAATTTATCACCGACGAATAAAGCATTATTCGGAAACAGATCAGCATGAATATGGCCTGCTGGTAATTGTGCAGGCCATGCATCTGTCAGTTGATGAATAATGTTTTCTGCCTGCTCTTTTAAATTTTCTGGCATGTCTGCCAACTCACTATTTACAGACCGCAGTAAGGGCAGCCAGCTATCTGGACCAAGGCTGTTATTACGTTTCAGCGCAAATGATGACGAATCCAAGTGAAAATGTGCTAATGAACGCCCTAATTCTGCGCACTTTTCAACGTTTGGGAATTTTTGTGATGTGCCGTCCAGAAAGCTCACAATTGCTGCCACACGCCCGGCACAGCTTTGCAGAACTTTTCCTGTGTTATCTTTTATCGGGACAGGACATCCTAGTCCTGTTTTAGAAAGATGTTCCATCAATCCCAAAAAGTAAGGAAGATCAGCTTCATCCACTCGCTTTTCATAAAGAGTCAGAATGAAATTTGCCTTTTCCGTACGTAAAAGGAAATTTGAATTTTCCACCCCCTCTGCGATACCTGCCATGCTTAGTAACTGACCAAGGTTATAGCGGCCCAGCAAAGCATCCAGCTCTGTATCCTCAATATTTGTGTAAACCGCTATCGGTCTGCCCTCCCAATGTCTTCAGCGCCTATTTCGTGAGCATTGAAGGAAGTTTGAACTGCATCTTTTCTGTGATGAAATTCTGGGTGTTTACCTCAATCTGATAGCGCTCAGATAATGCGGTCAGCACTTCATCTATTAAAATTTCAGGTGCGGACGCCCCCGCGGTCAGACCTATTACAGCAGCATCATCAATGAGCTCATAAGGTAGCATATTTGAATCGGCGATTAATTCTGCCTTGGCAATGCCCGCATTCAGGGCTGTTTCAACTAACCGCTTTGAATTTGATGAATTTTGAGCACCAATCACGAGACATAAATCAACATCCTTTGCCATGGCTTTAACTGCGTTCTGACGGTTGGTCGTGGCGTAACAGATATCCTCTCCTTTTGGTCCCCTGATCTGAGGAAAACGGTGCTGCAGAACAGTTATAATTTCTGCTGTTTCATCAGCTGATAACGTGGTCTGGGTTGCAAAAGCAAGATCGCAATCTTCTGGTGGCTGGACGGCAAACGCGTCTTCAACAGTTTCAATAAGGGTGATTTCATTTGCCTCAACCTGGCCCATAGTGCCGACAACCTCTGGATGGCCAGCATGACCAATCAGAAAAATGTGACGCCCTTGCCGCACATGCTTATTGGCTTCAATATGTACCTTGGTGACCAAAGGGCAGGTCGCATCGATCGCAATCATATTAAGTTTTTGAGCTGTTTGATGAACGGCCTTGGCCACTCCATGTGCTGAAAAAATTACAGGGCTGCCAGAAGGAACCTCATCAAGTTCTTTGACAAAAACAGCCCCCTTAGCTGCCAGATCATTTACAACGCGCTTATTGTGAACAATTTCATGACGAACAAAGACAGGGCGTCCAAATTTTTCAAGCGCCACTTCTACAATTTTAATGGCGCGATCAACACCAGCACAAAAGCCTCGGGGTGAAGCGAGAATAATGGTTTTTCTCATTTTTTTCAGCACACTAGGCGTGGTCATTTTTGCCTTCCATACCTGTCATCAAGATGCAGCATATCATCAGATCTTTATGGTTTCATATCTGTAGCAGAATATGACGAAGACTGCTATAACATCACATCAGGAAATTAGCGCCAGCATAGGACATAAGGACACAAGTATGTTTACTGCCATCATCAGAATAGGTGGATTTGTAACACTCACGGCCTTTGTATTATCTGCCTGTTCTGCCTTCAGGCCAGATCCATATGCCTGTGATGAAAAAGTCACTGCCATTGAAATTGGCTCAAGAGTGGAATTTTTAACCGCTGATACATTTCAGCCTATCATGATCCGTCTGAACGGTGTATCTGCTTCATGTTATTCAGATGAGGCCAAAACTGTTTTTGATGTATCAGTAGGGCTTAAAATCACTCGAGACCTTTCAGAATCATCTGAAGTAACCAAATTTCAGGTGCCTTTCATCATTGCTGTATTAGAAAATTCTGAAACAGTAATCAGACATGAAAGCTTTGCCTACAGCATGGCTTTATCCAAACTGAAAGACAGTCTTTATCCTGTTATTGATTTTCAGACTGAAGCGCCAAAAGATGGCCGCATCATTTTGTCCCTTACGCCGGAAATCATTGAGCTGAAAAAATAGTTAAATGTAAATTTGGCGGGGAGAACCAGCTGAAGAGATAGCTGACTTCGATTATATTTAAAGGCGAGAAATCAAAAAGTCATCTTGATAACAATACGGTTTAGTGGAACTTCTGAGGTTTTAGTGATTTATTTCAGAGATGCAATTTGTTTTACAGAGGTTTCTATAAGCTTTAGCGAGGCATCTTCATCCATCTTCTCAGCAATCAACTCACGTGCGGCATCTACAGCTAGGCTAGCGGCCTTCGCGCGCAGTTCGTTTACCAAAGCGGCTTCAGATGCCTGTATCTTGGCTGCAGCTTGTGATTCACGGCGGGCAACAGTTTCCACAGCTTTCTGCGCAGCAGTTTCACGAATCCGATTAGCAGCGGCTTTCGCATTCGCTACGATGGTTTTTGCTTCTTTTTCTGCATCACGCTTCAAACCTTTAAGCGAATCAAGCTCAGATTTTGCCTCTTCATGAAGCTTGCGGGCCTCGTCAAGTTCGGATTTTATTTTTGCTGACCTTGTATCGAGAGTTTCTGCAAGAGCTACTCCCGCCTTTTTCCACACGAGGACAACAAATAATACAAATCCAAGAGCGACCCACATAGCCTCATCAAAATGCATTTACGCCTCCTGACCTGACAATTTAATAACTTTTCTTATCGCTTTGTCAGCATCCGTTTTTGTGACCTTCATACCGGTAACATTGCTAACGGTGTCTAAAGTCAACTCTTTGGCCACATCATGAATGTTTGCCAGAGCCTCATCCCGAATCTTAGATAACCTAATCTCGGCGGCCTTGGTTTTTTTAGCCAGTTTAGCAGTCAAATCAACTTCGGCAACTTCAGCCTTCGCCTTCGCCTCAGCCATAGCCTTGCTAGCGGCCTCGGCTGCTGTAATCCGTGCAGTTTCGAGGGCGCTTTCGTAGTCTTCTTTCATCTGTTTGGCTTCAGCCTCGGCATCTTTAGCTCGCTTAAGATCATCAAAAATAGTGTGTCTTCGGGTATTTAACACCGTGCCAATTCGCGGTGTGATGACCTTAGCCATCAGCAAGTAACCCACTAAAAAGGTAGCCGCCAGCCATAAGAGCTGGTTAGGCCAGGTAGAAATGTCTAGTTGCGGCAGGCCTTTCGGTTCGCCGCCCTCAGCTGCAATGCATTGCTGAGAACCAATGATAAAACTGGTTGCCGCCAACGCGGTAAAACCTGATTTCGCAGTGGGCGTTTTAAAAAGCATTGTTTCGTCTACCTTATCCCTTATTGTCTAATTCTGCTGTTAAAATTTCCAAGCAGTATCAGACAGGCCTCTTTTAAATTCTAGTCAGAGAGGATATGGTGGGACGAACCAGCCCATCCCTTTCTGGCCAGTTTCAGACAATCTGCCTTAAAGGGCAAAGAGCATAAGCAGAGCAACAACAAGAGCAAACAGCGCAATAGCTTCTGTCAGCGCAAAGCCCAGAATACCAATGCCAAACACAGTATCGCGTGCAGCAGGGTTACGGGCAATTGAGCTCACCAGAGATGAGAAAATGCTTCCGATACCAACACCCACACCAGCCAATGCAATTACAGCAAGACCAGCACCAATCATTTTTGCAGCTTCGACGTCCATCTCTTAATTCCTTCCATTTTTAGAGAATTCTGTTTCAATTTTCGTTCTGAAATTCTGGAAAAGCTTTCACTTATTCAGATCTTTAAAAAATACACCTCAAATCTAATGGAGATGTAGCGCGTCATTCAAGTACATACAAGTCAAAATCGTAAACACATAAGCCTGCAAGACAGCGACCAGAATTTCGAGCCCGGTTAAGCCGATTATGGCAATAAGTGGTAACAGTGAGCCGGCTACAAATATCCCACCTGCGCTAGCAATCATGACGGCCAAACCACCAAAAACCTTCAACATGGTGTGTCCGGCCAGCATATTGGCAAATAGCCGCACGGACAGGCTGACGGGGCGGACAAAGTAAGATATCACCTCGATCAGAACGAGAAAAGGGATTAACACTTTTGGTGCACCTGCTGGCACGAAGAAACTGAAAAAGTGCAGACCGTGTTTAATCAACGCAATAACGGTGACACCCAGAAAAATAACTATCGCCATTGCAAAGGTAACAACAATCTGGCTTGTCGTTGTGTAGCTGTAGGGAATTAGCCCCAACAAATTAGAAAACAGTACAAAAATGAAAAGCGTGAAAATAAAGGGGAAGTAGGGTTTGCCCTCACTGCCGACATTGCTACGTACCATATCAGCGACAAACTCATAGAGCATTTCTGCCAGCCCCTGCATGCGTCCGGGAATGACAGCTGCTGGCTTCATGGCCATAAACAAAAACCCGCTACTGACCAGAACGGCAAGAACCATAAAAAGCGATGAATTGGTAAACTGGATGTCAAAACCAAACAGATTCAAAGCAAATAAAACCTTAATTGCGAATTGTTCAACAGGTGAATGCACCTAATCTCTCCCGTTATTCTGCTCATTAGCCTTGTTTTCATCGGCTTGCGAGCTTTTCTCATTAACAAACCCAGCTGCCATGCCTTGGCCCGTTAGGGCTCGCCACACATTCATCATGCCTGCGGCAGAGCCAAGGAAAAAGAACACCACCATCAATGTTGGTGTGGTGCCAAGCCAATTATCAAGAGCCCAGCCAATAAAAGTGCCCACAACAACTCCTGCAACCAGTTCCGTTGTCACGCGACCAGCCAAAGCCATGCCGCCAGTCGGAAGTTTGGCCTTCCTGTACCGACGTTTTTCCTGTTGCCGAATCTCAAACTCAGCAATCCGTTTGGACAGCTGGGCGACACGCGCCTGTCCTGCTACTCTGTCCTCGTCTACCACATTTTATCCGTTTTAACCTTTCACCCCAGCTCACTCAACAAATACAGATGTCGCAGAAAGCTGAAGAACGCGCACAAACTAGGGTCGAACAGGGGTTTTTGTCAAGTCTAAAGGTATAAAAACCAAAGATAACACAAAGGGTGTGTCACCGCGTCGCACACAGGCGTTTTCACAGAAGATGTATCGTCATCACGCTGTTAGCTGATCCCGCATAGTCTCAGCTGTTTGCAGGTCAACAGATACAAGGCGGCTCACACCTTTTTGTTCCATCGTGACACCAAACAGCCGATCCATTCTCGCCATAGTCATCCGGTGATGTGTCACGATCAAAAAGCGTGTGTCAGTTCTCTCTGCAATATCTTTCAGCAAATCGCAGAAGCGTGAGACATTTGAATCATCAAGTGGGGCGTCAACCTCATCAAGTACGCATATTGGGGCTGGGTTTGTCAGGAAAACAGCAAAAATGATCGCAAGTGCAGTAAGGGCTTGCTCCCCGCCTGACAGCAGCGATAGAGCCTGCATCTTTTTTCCAGGTGGGCTGGCTAGGATCTCGATGCCAGCCTGAAGGGGGTCATCTGAATTTACCAGTTGTAATTCAGCATGACCGCCACCAAAAAGAGTTGTGAACAGTTGAGTGAAATGCTTGTTAACAGCTGAAAAACTCTCCATCAGCCGCGATCGACCTTCGCGGTTAAGCGAAGAAATCGCACTGCGCAGCTTTGCAATAGCCTCAATCAGATCTTTATGTTCTTCGCGCAATGTGGTGACACGTTTATCAATTTCTTCCATTTCCACTTCAGCACGTAAATTGACAGGACCAATTTGATCCCGTTCATTCAGCAGCTGATCTAAGATCAATTCCAGTTTTTCAAAGCTTTCAGGAAGCTGTTCAGAGGGACGAAGCTGGGCAAGCTCTGCCAGCTGCTCTGGTGTACAATCCAGCTTATCCTTGATTCGCTCAATAAGACTGTGCTTTTCTGACTGATAGCGTTCACACAAAGCGTCACTCCGAATCAGAGTCTCACGTTTATGGCTCAATTCCTTTTCCGCTTCGCGCAGCAAAGTGTCCGCCTGCCTCAGCGTATTTTCTGCTTCACGTAGACAATCGCTTCTTGTCAGACGTTCGGCTTCTGCTGTCTCCAGCCTGTCCATTAGCTCCCGCTGTTTGTCTTCGATCGCTTCTGGCTGTCTTTCAAGCTGTGCCTTTTCAATAAGCGCCAATTGCTTGCGCTTTTTCATTTCCGCTAGTCTGCGGTTAGTCTGTGCCAATCTGCTTTGCCAGTCAGCAAGTTGTCCGTCTGCGGACCGTTTCTGTTGTTCTGCTGTCTTCAACTGCAAGGCCAGTTCGGCTTCATGCTGAACAGCTTTATTCAGCATTTGTCGGGCGACAGTGGCTGAATTTGCATACTGGTCTGCTTGCGTCTGCAAACTCGCCAAATCAGCTTCAAATCCCTCATCGGATAAAATGCTGTGTCTGTCCGAGGTTGCTAGTTCAAGAGCTTGCCGCACATCATCCGACCGCACTGTTGCTGATTTCAAGGCTAGCTGTGCTTCGTCTGCATCCTGTTTGGTTTTTTCCCGCACTTGGCGGGCTGTTTGCAGCTCTTGCTGGCTAGTCTGCACTTCTGCCTGAATATTTGCCAGTTCTGCATGAGCTGCTGTCAGTCTCTGGTCATGTTTTTCAGCAAAAGTCTTAATCTCCGCAGCCTCTGCTTCGAGTGCATCCAGCCTCTGGCGCTGGCGAATCCGCTCCGCCTCATTGCTTGCTGGTCCTTTGCGCACCAGCCCATCCCAGCGCCACAACATACCTTCTTTTGACACCAGAGCCTGTCCGGGCTTGAGCTGTTTCTGAGCATGTTTAACGTCCTGAATATCTTCTATCAGGCTGACCCCGCTCAATGCCTGCTTTAGAACATCAGACTGAGCGATAAATGTTGAAAAAGGGGTGCCATAGGCAGGCGGCTGAACAGAAGGGACAGTCATATCCTGCCGCCAATAGCCGGTATCACCGCTGTCATAAGGTAGGGACAAATCAGTGCCCAGACAGGCTGCCAAAGCCACCTCCATGCCCTCGCTGACTTTGATTTGATCGGCAACAGGTGTGCCTGATGGGTTTATGGTTTCAGCTAGAAGATAGCTTAACGCATCACTCTCTGCGACTAGACGTGCCAATTGTGTGTCGATATCGCGCTTGTCTTCTGCTGCTTTTTCTCTTGTCTCTCTTGCCACAGCTAGCCGGGCTTCAACAGACTCATGGGCAGCTTCTAAGCGAGTGAGTTCAGCCTCATTTGCAGACAATACTTTAGCTGACAGCTCAACCTGTTCTCTTAATTCCTCTAAGTTCAGCTGTTCCAAGGATGATTGCGCCGCTGCAATACGGCGATCCAGCTCATCAAGACGTGAAGACAATTGCGCCTTATTTCGCTGCGCTGCCGCCAGCTGGGCCTGATTTTTTGCCGTTTGTTCATCTGCATCACGGCTGCTGGCCTGTGCATGTGCCAGCTGTGTCTTTGCGGCTTCAAGCTTGGGTGTGTTTTCTTGAAGACTGTCCTTGCTTTTGTTCAGTTGAGATTGCAGATCGCTCAGTGCCTTCTGCGCATCTTGCTGCAGACTTGCCTCTCTTGCTTCATCAAGCTCAATCTGGCCCAGCAGGTTGGTTAACCTCTCCAGAGCTTGGCTGACCTGTTCTTTTTCGCGTGCGCAATCATCAACACGAATGCGCAACCTCTGCACTAACGCGGCTTGCTCACTTTCGGCTGTTCTTAAAGGCGGGACATCTGCTGTCAGGAGAGCCTGTTGTGTAGATAGCTGAGCTGTGCCTGCCGTCGCTGTCTCCACTAGCTCAGCACTCGCCTCTCGTTCTGCATCTGCTTTTTGGCAGGCAGATTCGGCTTCTACCCAGCGAGCATGGAATAGCCGGGCTTCTGCTTTTCGAATGCGGTCAGCAACAGATCTGTAACGCGCAGCTTGACGCGCTTGCTTGGCAAGCTGGCTTTTCTGTTCGGTCAGCTGAACAATAAGATCCTCAAGCCTTTCTAGATTAGTTTCTGTGTTTCGCAACCGCAGCTCGGCCTCATGTTTGCGTTGATTCAGGCCTTTGATATTCGCTGCTTCTTCTATCAGGCTTCGTCTGTCTTCTGGCTTTGCCCCAACAATCGCTCCTATGCGTCCCTGGCTTACAATACCTGCGGACCTTGCGCCCGTTGCGCTGTCAGCAAACAGGAGCTGAACATCCTTCGCACGTGCTGGTTTGCCATTGATCTGGAACTCTGTTCCTTTGCCGCGCTCAACCCGTCGTGTAATTTCCAGCTCATCAAAATTATTGTACTCCGTGGGAGCTTTCTTGTCCTGATTATCAAGTTGCAGTGAAATTTCAGCAAAATTGCGTGCTGGTCTCTTATCTGTGCCGGCAAAAATTATATCATCCAGCTCACCTCCACGCAGCTGGCGGGCAGAACTTTCCCCCATGATCCATCTTAACGCTTCAACTATATTCGACTTGCCACAACCGTTTGGGCCAACAATACCTGTCAGCCCGTCTTCAATATCCATATCTGCTTTCTCAGCAAAGGATTTGAAGCCAGCCATCGTGAGGTTGCGGAAAATCATAAACGCTCAGCCCTGTAACCTGAATAACAAATGCTAAATGCCAAATGCGTTTAATTCAGCCAGAAACTCATCAAATGAAAGGGCCCCGCTGAAGATCTTGTCTTCATTCACAACAAAACTTGGTGTCGAGCTTATCTCATATTTGTTCACAGCATCCTGTCGAAGTTGGACAATCGCTTCTAAATATGAACGGTCCCGCATCATCTTGTCGAAGGTGTCAGATGATATGCCCGCAAATTTTGCAAACTTTTTCAGTTCATTGACAGGTTCTGCGGCACCAATCCAGCTCTCCTGATTGTCCAGGAGAGTATCAACCATCTTGAAATAGCTGTCTGTTGTCAGCGTTCGGCATAAGGCATGGGCTCGCAAAGCTAGCCCGTCAAGTGGAAAAGGATGCATCTCAAACCGAATCAGGCCTGTATCAATCAGGTCATTTTTAACCTGCGGGAAGGTGTCGCGGTGAAACCGGCCACAATGGCCACATGTCATGGAAAAATACTCAGCCACACGCACCGCGGCATCTGGCTTGCCCAGAAAGCGTACTTCTTCTGCTCGTTTTGTCGACACTTCAAATCTTGCCAAGGCAAGTGATGGTACGAGGGAAAGCGACAGACCAGCACCAGCGCCCTGAGCAAGAACGATACGCCTCGTCAGAATTGGTGCTGATTCGGATTCAGATAAAAGCGTGTTGGTCTTGATTTTCATAATTCAATTTACGTCCTGTGTTAATCAAAAGCGTTGTTCAGAACAGTCGTACAGACGCTTTTTCGCACAAATGAGGCAAAGGTCCCTTTTTGTTGTTATTAACAACTCTTCCTCATCTGTACAGGGTTTTTTGATTCTTTTGAGATCTCACTCTACCCACAGGCGGTTCAGAGGTGCAGAAACGAGTAAAATTCTGTGAGACGCTGGTTTTGGCACAGTTTTGCAAAGAATAGGCGCCGCGCACATGCTTCATTTCATGCTTCATTTTATGTTGCGGCCTAACCTGATTAACGCTGCCCGCAATTCTGGGCTCTGTATCTGGCTGGTCACCTTTTCCAGTGTATGAAGCGGAACAGTGTCCTGTTCATGGCCTGTCTTATGAGCTGATTTGTCGTGTTCCGTCATTGTAGCTCGCACCATGTCCTGACGTAACCTTATCCTGCTAACAGCAGCAAAACCAAAGCTTCTGTTCATCTGGGTGATTAACGTCTGACTCATCATTTGCACTTTTGGGCCTCTGCCACTAACAACTGATAACACAACTGTCCCTTCAATACGCTTATTGTTTGGAAACTGAAGGTCAACAGGAAGACAGTATGAGGCGGCCTCACCAGCGATATATGACCAATCACCGATTAGTTTTGCCAGAAACTGACTTCGCTTCTTTAATCCGGGCCCAACTAGCCTCTCTGTCAGTTGTGATAAGGGCCGCAACCGTGTTGAATGCTTGCGTTGATATGTAGGTGAGATGGGTGTCATACGACAAACCTAACATGAACACAACTTTGCTAACAGCCCCTCGTTTTTACATAAATGAAATTATGTATGGATGCAGTATCAGATGACATAAATGCTGAACTGATCTGTTCAGACAGTGCCTCGTGCGGTATCTCTGATTTGTAATGACTGTCCAGGAAAATCAATTTGATTTTGCAGCCTTCGATGCTGATGCCGTGTTGGGCTGGTATGACCAGCATGCCCGCGAATTGCCATGGCGCGCGCGCAGTCCTGAGCTGGCCCCAGCTTATCACGTATTTCTGTCTGAGTTGATGTTACAACAGACTGCTGTGGCAACAGTGATCCCTTATTTCAATGAATTTATCCGCAGATGGCCGGATATTCACGCCCTTGCCGCTGCAGATGAAGATGATGTGCTAAGAGCGTGGGCTGGTCTTGGCTATTATGCACGGGCACGCAATATGGTTAAAGCTGCGCGAGAGATCAGCACGGCCCGCGAGGGCCGGTTTCCGCAAACAGCTGATGAGCTGATAAAAT
>OZSS01000742.1_pt1 | contig 15747 bp, 15 predicted proteins | sample 1779911 | NCBI WGS metagenome assembly OZSS01 (sample SAMEA2603589, study PRJEB24840) | metagenome | biome: Water; feature: Photic zone; material: Seawater sample | place: Mediterranean Sea | collected 2013-11-12 | depth 10 m | reverse complement strand
CCAAGACCGATGACAGTGAGGAAAGAAAACAAACGGATACGTGAGTGCATGGTGAATTCCTTATAACCAGACCATCTTGTGTGTTTTTAAATAGAACCAAACTGGAAAAAATAAACCTTCAGTATGGTTTTATAAAAATGCCATAAAGACAGACTCGACTCCTCCCACAGATCTCCGGTATAGAACAAAAAGTGAACAAAATTGATGTAGCCGTTCTATGACACAGCGCCGTTTCTTATCCCTTTGGTTTCCCAGATTGGGGGCCGAGCGTTGCTTACGCTTAGAAAATGATCTGGCTGATTTGCCCTTTGCGATCCTGCAAGAGAACGGGCAGGCACAGCGGCTCTCTTCGCTTTCACACAGCGCCAGCCTTGCTGGATTATACTCTGGTCAATCTTTGCGCGATGCCCAAGCAATCTGCCCCAAACTGATCACCCGCATGCGCAACATACCGGCCGAACGCCAATTTTTATTGGCTTTATGCCGCTGGGGGGAAAAATTTAGCCCTTGGATCACCACCGTTGCCGATGATGGCCTTTGCATGGATATCACAGGCTGCGCGCATCTTTTTGGCGGCGAGGCTGGCTTTGTAAAACAGATTGCAAACGAATGCGAAGATTTTCAGCTGAGTACCCGCCTTGGTTTGGCCGATACGATAGGCGCGGCTTGGGCTTTGGCGCATTATCACCCAAGCCATGACCAATCAGATCGCAATGTGGATGCCCTCACCCAAGAGGCCAGAGCCACGCGCATAAAATTACCCAAACAGCGCTTTTCACAGCCGCGAACGCAGGCGCAAGCGCAAGCACCAGCAGGCAATCCACACCCAAAAGCGCAAATCGCCCCTCTTGGGGGCAGCCATAGCGCCTTAGCGGCCTTACCTGTGGCCGCGCTGCGCCTAGAAAGCTCTACAATCCATAACCTACACCGCGTGGGTTTGCGCCAAATCCGTAATCTCAGCGGGCAACCCCGCGCCGCTTTGGCACGGCGCTTTGGCAAGGAACTTATGCTGCGATTGGATCAAGCTTTAGGGCGCGTTCCTGAACCCCTATCCGCCCACCGCAAACCACCCCATTTTGGCGTGCGCATGAGCTTGCCAGATCCGATTGGCCTGGCTGACGATTTACGCGCCGCCTTAGATCGCCTTTTACCGCGGCTTTGCGACAAACTACGCGCCGCTGGACAAGGCGCACGGCAAATTGACTTACAAGTGTTTCAAACCGATCAAACTCTTTCTTATATTCGGATTCAATTGGCACAAGCGGGCCATACGATCGAGCGTATCCGCCCGCTTCTTCTGCTTAAACTTGAGACGATTGATATGGGGTTTGGCATTGACATGTTACGGCTTGAGGCCAGCCAAACCGAACCCATCACGCTCCGCACCACCCCAGCACCCCTCCAGCAAACGCATCACAGCACCACGCCCACGGGGGCTGACACCGATCTCAACGATCTGATTGGACGGCTGGGAACGCGGATCGGCTTAGATCACGTAACCCGCCTGCACCCTGCAGAAAGCCATATTGCCGAAAAAACAGCTGTGGTCTTTGCCGCAGCTTGGTCAAAACCAGCGCCGGATTGGCCGAGGCCGGATCGCCCAAGGCCAAAACTGTTATGGCCACCAGAACCGATAAGCGCCAAACAAATACCCGATGTGCCACCACGCTTCCGCTGGCGAAACCGGGTTTTAACCACAGCGATGCAACAGGGACCGGAGCGGATTGCGCCGGAATGGTGGCTGGATGATCCAAATTGGCGCAGTGGCGTGCGAGATTACTGGCGTATCAACTGCGCAGAGGGCGATCAGCTCTGGGTGTTTTTTGCCCATGGTGGCGCCCGCAATGCAGGATGGTATTGCCAAGGCAGCTTTACGTAAATCGCGTTAAATATCGGGGGTAAAATATGAACATAGTGGCACCGGATAGGTAGCTATGCCTTAAAATTTGTATGTTTTACGAAGAAAAAAGCGCGTAACACACCAGCTTACACCCGGCACACCTTTCTTATGATAACGGCATTTGCCGATTCACATCCTTATAGAGCAAATACCGAAACGGACCCGGCCCCCCAGCATAACAGGCCTGTGGGCAAAACGCGCGCAGCCACAAAAAATCACCTGCCTCTACTTCCACCCAATCCTGATTCAGGCGGTATACGCCTTTGCCTTCTAAAACGTATAGCCCATGCTCCATAACATGGGTTTCGGCAAACGGGATCACCGCGCCCGCCTGCAGCGTGACAATATTGACATGCATATCATGGCGCATATCTGCCGGGTCAACAAACCGCGTGGTGGCCCAAGCGCCATTCGTACCGGGCATTTCTATCGGCGCAAAATCTGCCTCATTACAGACAAACGCCTCTGGCGCCTCTAACCCCTCGACAGCTTGATAGGTTTTTCTGATCCAATGGAAAACCGCCGCCTCTGCTTCCGCATTCACCAACGACCATTCAGAGCCTGCCGGAATATAAGCGTAACCGCCTGGAGACAAAACATGCGTATCGCCAGATAGGCTCAAGGTGATGCTGCCCGATACAACGAAAAGCACCGCCTGAGCACTGGCATCCGTTTCCGGCCGCTCGCTGCCGCCCCCGGGAGTTAACTCAACAATCGATTGGCTGAATGTTTCCGCAAACCCGGAAAGAGGCCGCGCCAAAACCCACATCCGCATACCCGTCCAAAAGGGTAGAAAACTGGTGACAATATCGCTGTTGGTTCCGCCAGGGATCACGGCATAAGCCGTATTAAAAACAGCGCGCCCAGTGATCAACTGGCTTTGCGGCGCAAGCCCACCCGAAGGTGTATAATATGAGGGAGATACCATTTTTATTCCTTATACGCGCTGCAATCAGGCCTGAAAACCATTTTAAACCATCACCTGTTTTACCCAGAGCCTATCTCAAGATCCAGCCTGTTTCACGCAGCAATCTGCGACCTTTTATGATGATACGCTTCAAAATCACAACGTATTCTGACGCAAGGCGACAAATTTCAATCGCATAGAGACGCATGGCAATCGCTGATCACCGTTTATGCAGCCTGCCTTTGAACCCTTTACCGGCTAAAGGTCTTCCGGTTCACCAACAATGAACATGCGCAATAATTCGGGGCGAAACAATTCTTTGGCAACGCGGTTTGCCTGTTGCAACGTCACCGCCATCACCTTTTTATTGCGGTTTTGCAAATAGCTTGGTTGCAACCCCTGTTGCTGCATGCCAACCAAAATTTGAGCGATCTGCGCATTGCCATCAAAACGCAACGGATAGGCACCTGTAAGATAGGTCTGCGCCAATTGCAGCTCTGTTTCGGAAATACCATTACGGGCGATTTCATCCCATTCTTCGCGCAAGATATCCACTGCTTCGGCCATGCGGTCATTCGCAGATGCAAACTGGCCGAGCAATAAATCTGCATATTTCCGAGACGCCAAATACGTGGACACCCCATAGGTTAATCCGCGCTCTTCGCGCAACGCCTGCATCAAACGGCTTTCAAACCCGCTGCCACCAAAGATGTGATTAAGAATGTAAGCCGCAAAAAAATCAGGGTGATCGCGATCTAGGCCCAGATGCCCGAACAGCGCAACCGATTGGGGGGTTGGGAAGGAAACAATTTCAACACCCGTTGCCAGCGCAAGCTCGGCATCTTTTGGCAAAGGCCAAGCGCTTTGGGCCGGTATATCTTTAAGCAGCGCATCCAGCAGCCGGCCCAGATCTTCTGCTCCAATATCGCCAACAGCAGAAATGCGGATCCGATCCAGCACAAGCGCATTTTGATGCGCCTGCACGATGTGATCGCGGGTCAGCGCCTCTACGGTGCTGATGCGCCCGCTTAAATCGCTTCCATAAGGGTGCGAAAGTCCAAAGGCCTCTTGATTAAACGCGGCCCGCGCGATTTCAGCCGGGTCTTTGGCGTCAGATTTTAACCCCGCAATAATCTGCGCCCGCACCCGCTCTATCGCATCTATATCAAACCGTGGCTCCAGCAATGTTTGCCGCAGAAGACCCACAGATTGATTTTGGCTTTCGGTTAGAAACCGCGCCGAAACCGAAACTGAATCCGGATAGGTTTGATAAGAAAAAGAGGCGGCAAGGTTTTCCTTCGCTTTGGTAAAAGCCTGCGCATCCATATTGGCGGCACCTTCCTCAAGCAACGCCATCATAAGATTGACGCCCCCGCGCTGTTCAGCGGGCTCAATAGACGCCCCACCATCAAACAGCAGTTCAAGCGCGACAAAAGGAATACCGCGCTCTTCCACCAACCATGCTTTATGGCCATTTGGCGATGTGACCACCTGAATCTCCGTGGCCGCGTGGCACAGCGTTGCGAAACCGGCCATTAAAAAAAACAGAACGCATCTCATTGCGTGGTCTCCTCGGCTTTTAACAACCAACCTGTGACAGATTTGCGCTGGTCAAAGACCTCACGCGCAGCCGCTAAAATTTCATCTGGCTGAATCGATTGGACGATGTCAGGCCAAGCGCGGATATCCTCAAGCGTCAAACCGGATGTTAAGGCCCGGCCATAGGCATTTGCCAAGCCTTGCACGCTGTCTTGCGCGTAAATTTCTGCGGCGCGAAATTGTTTTTTCAAGCGTTCTAATTGTTCTATATTGATGCCCTGGTCGATAAAATCGGCAACCGCTTTGTCCAAAGCGGCTTCAGCCGCTTCCAAACCAACCCCCTCAGAGGGCACAATCACCAACCCAAAGGTGGTTTGATCCAAAGCGGTGCCGCCATAAAAGGCGCTGGTATAGACGGCCGTTTGAGTTTCAAATTGCAGCCTTTGACTAAACCATGACGTTTGACCACCCCCCAGAAGATCGCTTAACAATTTAAGTGCCGCCGCAGAGCGTTGGGCACCACTGTTGCGTTCTGGCGCAAGATAAGTCCGAATTACATAAGGCTGCGCCACCCTCTGATCGTAAAAAACCAGCCGCCGCGCAGCCGTTTGAGGGGGCTCTTTCACCCTCTGGCGGTTTTGCAAATCGGGATTCGGCGCAATTTTTCCATAAGTGTCTTGCGCAAGTTGTTTCACGCGGGTTGGATCAACATCGCCGGCCACAATCAAAACGGCATTGTTGGGTGCATAAAACTGCCGATAATAGCTCAGCGCGTCTTGCAGGCCCAAACCCTCCATTTCATGCCGCCAGCCAATGATGGGCCTACCATAGGGATGCTGCAGATATTGCGCTGCCATGCGCTGCTCGGAAAACAAAGCGCCGGGGCTGCTTTCAGTGCGCTGGTTCCGCTCTTCAATAATCACATCACGCTCGGTAATGATATCGGATTCATCAAGCTGCAAATTCACCATGCGATCTGCTTCTAGCTGCATCATAAGCGGCAAACGGTCACTGGCCACGCGTTGAAAATAAGCGGTATAATCGGCGCTGGTAAAGGCATTATCACTGCCACCATTTTCCGCAACGATCCGCGAAAACTCTCCCGAGGCCAAAAGGTTGGTTTTTTTAAACAAGAGATGTTCGAGGAAATGCGCCACCCCGGATGAGCCTGGACTCTCATCGGCAGCGCCGGCGCGATACCACAGCATATGCACCACCACCGGCGCGCGATGATCCTCGATCACCACCACATCCAAACCGTTTTCCAGCCTGAAATTGCTGACTTTTTCGGCTTCAGCGCCCACCGCAAACAGCACCAAAACGCATAACAGACCTAACCAGCCACGTCTGAAGTGAGACATTACTTTCTCCAAATCTTTTCGATACAGATAAGCGTCAGGTTGCAATAGGCAAGGCAGAACACAATGTTTTGAAATCAAAACAGAGCCTATCTCTGAACCGCCTTAATTCGAACTCAACCTGTCATTTATCCGCTGCTCCATATCTTTAAGACCTGCGTTCAAAGCATCCATCATTTCAGATATTGGGCGCGGCTCGCCCGGTTTATACGTCTTGGCTTCTACTTCCGGCTCCTGCGCTGCAGCCTCGATAACAGGGCGCGGCTCTGGATCACCGAGATTGCTTCCCCCTGGCGTGGGCTCCGGCAGCGCATCCAAATTGCTGGGCTGCTCGAGGGGTTTGTTTGGCGCCAAACCTGCTTCTATCGGTTCAATACTGACCGTCCCGTATTGATCGGATATCGAACCGCTCGAACTACAGCCCATCAGCACAAAACCGATCACACCCGCAACACCCGCTATCCGAAACATTTCTATCACCCTCATCTAATCCACCACTTTTGTCTTTTATCCGTTTTTATCACGATCGGCTATAGTCGGATCTTGCGGTTGCGGCGCAAACATCAGCCCTATGGCACCCAAAAAAATTGCCACATCTGCGAGGTTGAAAACAAAAGGGTTTTCGATACCGCAACACGACATGTTTAAAAAATCGACCACTGCACCATAGATCATCCGGTCTAGGGCATTGCCAAGGGCGCCGCCAATCAAAAGCCCCGCCGCCACTGGCGTTAACCGCCCGCTGCCCTGCCGAAGAGCCCAGAACGCTACGACGGCAGAAATCCCCAGCGCAATCAAAATCAGCGCAGTCCTTTGAACCTCGGATTGGCCTGAAAACAGACCAAAATTCACCCCATAATTCCAGGCCATTCTGAAATTCAAAAAGGGTGCAAAAACGTCAATCTCTTGCAGGTTTATGAGGTCAAGCCAAAACACCACATAGAGCTTGCTGATCTGATCAACCGCAAAACCTATAACGGCGGTGAGAGCCATGAGCTTGGTCATGTTCAATGCCTAAAATGCCGCATGCCGGTAAACACCATCGCCAATCCGGCCGCATCAGCCGCCGCAATCACATCCTCATCGCGCATGGATCCGCCAGGTTGTATAACCGCCGTTGCACCCGCCTCTGCAGCGGTTAGCAACCCATCTGCAAAAGGAAAAAAGGCATCAGAGGCTACAACCGAGCCTTGCGTTAAAGGCGCCTCTAACCCGAGCAGCTCGGCCATATCCTGCGCTTTGCGCGCGGCAATACGGCAGCTGTCAACCCGGCTCATCTGACCTGCACCCACGCCAACCGTTGCGCCCTCTTTCACATAGACGATCGCGTTTGACTTCACATGTTTAGCAACTTTCCACGCGAACAGAAGATCCGCCATTTCCTGCTCACTCGGCGCCCGTTTGGTGACCACCGATAGATCCTCTTGCAGACGCAACCCATTATCTTTGTCTTGCAATAAGAACCCCCCTGACACTTGCCGAATAACCTGCGCGGCGGTTGCCAACTCTGCCAAAGCGCCCGTTGTCAAAAGCCTAAGGTTTTTCTTGGCGGCAAAGATCTCCATCGCTTCCGCCGTCGCATCTGGCGCGATCACCACTTCAGTGAAAATACCGGTTATTTCTTGCGCAGTGCGCGCATCCAAAGCTTGGTTAAAGGCCACGATACCGCCAAATGCACTGGTACGATCACAATCAAAAGCAGCCCGATAAGCGGCGCTTAAATCAGCGCCAAGCGCCACGCCGCAGGGGTTGGCATGTTTGATAATGGCGCAAGCGGCCCCATCCTCGGGCGCAAACTCGCTTACCAATTCGAAAGCCGCATCCGTGTCATTAATATTGTTAAAGGATAATTCTTTCCCTTGATGCTGGATTGCGCTTGCAACGCCCGGCCTGCCGCTGTCATCCACGTAAAAACTGGCCGATTGATGCGGGTTTTCACCATACCGCAACCTTTGCGCCAAACGGCCCGATAGGCTGTGGCGGCTTGGCGCCGGTTCTCCCAAAGCCCGTGCCATCCAAGTGGAGACTGCGGCGTCATATCCGGCCGTATGCGCATAGGCCCGTTGCGCCATTGTTTGGCGAAACGCATAGGACGTTTGCCCATTTCGTGCCTCCAACTCAGCTAGAAGCGCCTCATAATCCTCCACATCCACCACGGTTGTCACAAAGCCATGATTCTTGGCGGCCGCCCGGATCATGGCTGGGCCCCCAATATCGATATTCTCAACGCAGGTCGCGTAATCGCCGCCCGCAGCAACGGTTTCTTCAAACGGGTATAAATTCACAATCAATAAATCAATCCCGTCGATCCCATGCGCTTGCATCGCCGCAACATGATCCGCATTATCGCGCAATGCCAGCAACCCGCCATGCACATTTGGATGCAAAGTTTTCACCCGGCCATCCATCATCTCGGGAAACCCTGTCACCTCTGCGACATCCCGCACCTTAAGCCCCGCATCCCGCAACGCTTTTGCGCTGCCACCGGTTGAAAGGAGTGCGATACCACCAGCCGCCAAAACATGCGCAAGCTCAACCAAGCCGGTTTTATCAGAAACGGAAATCAAAGCGCGGCGAACGGGAAATAAATCGGTCATATATATTTTTCCACTTTATGTCTGGATGGCGTAACGCATTTCACGGTCGCGCTCACGCCGTAATTGTTCAGGGGGGCGGGTTCTGGTAAGAACCCAATTGATGCGTGTCGCATAGCTTATTGCGCTCTGACATAAAACCACCTGTTTTGTGGCCCGCGGTTGTAAAGCCTGGCGCTCAAGATACATGCTGCTTTCCAAAACCAGTTTAACCGTCGTGTCAGTGCTTAAAGACCAGATTTCAGAATTTGGCAATATCAGCACCGCCTGCCCGCCCGTGGGATGGATTCTGACAACAATATCGGGATGCAAATGAAACCGAAGCTTGCAGGAAAACTTTTGCAAGCCTTGGCGCCGCATAGATTGCTCAAACAGCAACTTATCGCGCGCAGTAACCGCGATCAAAACCTCTTCACCACTGAGCAAATCCCCATCTGGCGATAAAGTGAGCGTTCGGGCATGGGTTAGGCCTGTTTTTGCGAGAAACCCATTATGGCCACCTTCAAATTTTTGCCCCGCTGTCGATATTGATAACGCGCTTGGAAATTCAGACGGCCCATTTACCAAAGCATCGCGGCGCTGGCCGGAAAACCATAAACGCGGGCCCAGTTCAGCGCTGACAAAATCTTCGATAACAAGGGTAGAATGCGATGCGGTGCCGCGCCCAATTCTGCGCCAATCTTCGCCAAAGCGCCGCCCCGACCCGCAATTCACGATCACCGGATGGCGCCCCGAAGTGAGCTCGAAAGCCAAACTTGAGGCATGCGCGTTGATCGAAGCCCGCCCCTGCGGCAAGGCCCCGGCATCGATCAACACGCTGCTGCCGCCCGCGCTTAACCGGGCAAAGCCCATTGCCAAACCGCTCTGGGGAAACCCCCGGCTGCCCGAGGCTGCCAAGGCTTGATCAAGCCGCCCCGAAAATCCGCGGCCACCGCCATGGAAGCGAGCCAATCCGCCGTCTTTATGGCGCAGCATGCGCAATGTCGGCGCGATCCGTTGGATCGCATCCAAATGCAAATCGGCTGGGGTCCATCCGGCGGCGCGCAACGCCGCTGCCGTCCAGCTTAAAAGTGAAAAAATATCCAAAAGCTCTTCGGGATTGCGCGAAAAAATACTGCCGGTGGCGTCAATTTGTACGCGGCATTCATGCGCCAAAGCCCGCGTTGCCGGCGCCACCAAAGGGTGCAAAAACTTGATCGCAAGCGCTGCGGAAATCAAACCCGCCAAGGCTTCAAAACGCGGCAAACCCGGCGATACAGAGGGCCATCTTTTCGAGATGAACACAGCTTGCTTGGCAAGAGCCTCTAAAAAATCCGCCCGTCGGCTTGGATCCGCGCCATCAAGCAGCATCACGCTGTGATGTAACCAGCGCAAAACCCGCCGACCGGCGATATCGGCCCGCCATCCAGGGCCACCGCCGCGCCCAAAGCGATCAATCCACAGATCCACCCACGCCTGCGCCGTCGCCCCGCTTTTACGGCCTCCGAATGCTGCCAAATGATCCAGCCAAACCGATCCATGAAGATCCAAGATCGCCGCCTGGTCAGACAGGCTCAGATCCCACAAAGCATTTTGCTGCAAATCCACCTGATGACCCTGCAAAACAAATTGACCCGACAGAATTTGCCGGCCCAATTCGGGGCTGCCAATCGAACGTGGTTCGACCTCAATTAAGTCGGTCACTGGAAATGATCTTAAGCCAATCCAGCGCGCGGTTAGCCTATCGACCAGACGCCTATAGCGTGAAGAAAAATTATCAGACGCCGCCATGTTCTATGCCCCTTGGCGCTTGCATTGGCCCATGTGCAGCATAGAAAACGCGCTCTGATAAGTCACGCGCAAATCCGCATGTTACGCCCAGCACAACACTGTGATGAAAAAGCCATCCATACCGCCATGCTCTGCCCAAAAATCGGGTCGCAACCGCAGCCCTAATCCTGCAACCCGCCATTCTTGCGCGATAAAATCCTTGTCCAATGCGCTGTGATCCACGCGCAGGCCCGAATGCTTTTGTAACGCGTTCTCGATCTGCGCTTCACCCTCATCCGGCAGCAACGAACACGTGCAATAAACCAACCGCCCCTTTGCCGCCATCCGCTCCAAAGCGTGGTCCAATAACTGTGCTTGAAGGTCAAAAAGCGCTGAAAACTGTGCCCCATCTTTGGCGAAGGGCAGATCAGGATGGCGCCGGATGGTTCCGGTGGCCGAACATGGCGCGTCCAACACAACCACATCATAACCGGTGGTCCTATGCGCCCGCGCATCCGCCACAATGATATCAGCCTTTAGACCCGTTCTGTCTAAATTTTCATGCAAGCGCTGCAATCGGGATTGCGAAATATCAAGCGCCGTGGTGCTGGCGCCAGCAGCGCTAAGCTGCATGGTTTTACCACCCGGGGCGGCGCAAAGATCCAACGCCTTTTGACCCGATAAATCGCCAAGCAACCGCACTGGCAGGGCCGCAGCTGCATCTTGCACCCACCAATCTCCACTGGCAAATCCGGGGCGGGCGGTCAGCGCCCCCTCTGCGCTAAGGCGGATGCTGCCACCTGGCAACACAGTGCCATTCAACTGCGCGGCCCAATCGGCAGCGCGCGCGGGATCTTTCAGCGTTATATCGATCGGAACCGGCTTGAAATGCGCCTGTTCAATTGTCCCCATCGCCGAGGACCCATAGGCCTCAACCAAAGGCTGACGCAGCCAAGAGGGCAGCCGCGGCACGCGCAACTTCTGCCAATCTTCCTGGCCAGTTTGCGCCAATTTGCGCAACACCGCATTTATCAAACCTTTAAACGAGGCTGTGCGTTTGCTGTAGCCCGCAAGCGCAACGGCTTCATTCACGATCCCATGCGCATCTCCCCCTCGGCAGAGCTCGACAACCGCCAGACGCAGGATATTACGCACGCTAAGCGGCGGGTTTTTGCGAATATGTTTGGCTAGCAAACGGTCGGCGCGCTCTAGCCCGCGCAGCGTCTCCAGCGCCAAGCGCTGCGCGCGCGCGCGCGCCTCAGGCGCCAGCGGCGCTAATATATTTTCGGCAAGTAATTCTGCAATCAATTTGCCCTCAAGCAAGACCCCATTCAGCAGCTGCACGGCGGCCGCCCTTGGCGAAAGGTGAGGTTTTACCATCGTCAGATCCTTGCTTTTGTCAGAGCCGAGCGTATATCTATCTAAACACAAAGAGGAAAGCCCCGAGTGACTCAAGACCGCGAAGATCTGCCCGCCGCCGCGATCCGTGCCTTGGCCGAAGCCGAAGCGCGCCGCCAAGCCGCCAAAAGCACCCCTCTTCCAAAAGAGCTGGGTGGACGAGATGGGCCGGAACCCGTACGCTATGGAGACTGGGAGAAAAAAGGCTTGGCGGTCGATTTTTAGGCTCTAGACCAGCTGCTCACCGGCAATAACTGGCGTTCCGCGCAAAAAATCAGCGGATGATTGCGCAGATTTCCCTGCCCTCTGCAGCCGCGTAATCCGCAGCACACCAGACCCACAGGCGATGCCAAAATCATCATCAAGAACAGTACCCGCAGCGGCCAATGGCGGCTCAGCTGACATCAGCTCTGATCCCAAAAACTTCACACGCTCACCGCGCAGCATCGCCCAAGCACCCGGAAAGGGCGATAAGCCGCGGATTTGGCGATCCAAAATTTCTGCCGGCAAAGACCAATCAATCTGCGCTTCGCTTTTGTCAATTTTATGCGCGTAGCAAACGCCAATTGAAGATTGTGGCCGTGCTTGCAATTGAGACAAATCCTGCAAACTCTGCGCAATTGCCTGTGCGCCAAGATCAGACAAACGTTCCTGCAGCGCGGCGGTTGTCTCATCTGACGCGATTGAAATCGTTTCTCGATATAAAACCGGCCCAGTATCGAGGCCAGCTTCCATTTGCATAATGCAGATGCCGGTCTCGCGATCACCCGCCATAATTGCCCGATGGATGGGCGCGGCTCCGCGCCAACGCGGCAATAAAGAGGCGTGAATATTCAAACATCCATGCGTTGGCGCATCCAGCAGCTCTTGCGGCAGCAACAGCCCATAAGCCACCACCACCGCCGCATCCGCCCGCAACGCAGAAAAAGCAGCTTGCTCCTCAGCCTGTTTCAACGAGGCCGGATGACGCACGTCAAGCGTTAACGCAAGCGCGCGCGCATGCACAGCACAAGGGCGTTGTTTTTTGCCCCGCCCTGCCGGCCTGGGCGGCTGTGTATACACCGCAACGATCTCATGCCCTGCGGCAACCAAGGCCTCCAAGACCGGTACGGAAAACGCCGGGCTGCCCATGAAAATCAACCTCATGACAGTTTCCTTGCTTTGCGAAGCAACATATCTCGCCGCGTTTTCGACAGATGGTCAAAATACATTTTTCCATTCAAATGATCTATTTGATGCTGCAAAGAGGTGGCCCATAAACCAACGAAATCTTTGGTCTGCAGGGCACCTTGCGAATCTAAAAAGCGCGCGGTGATTGCACGTGGTCGTTTAATCTTCGCGCTAACCCCTGGTAAATTCGGGCTGGCCTCTTCATGGCTACGCAGCTCGACCGACGCATGAAGCACTTGCGGATTTGCCATGCAAATGGCTTGCCCGCGCGCCTCTGAGGCGTCAATCACAGCCAGGCGCAGCATTTTGCCAATTTGCGGCGCCGCCAAACCGACCCCGGGCATGGCCTCCATTGTATCGATCATATCTTGCCAAAGGGCATGAATATCTTCTGTGATCTCTGAAATAGCCTCGGCAGGTCGCCGCAGGCGCGGATCGGGCCAAGCCAAACAGCGGCGCACACCCATGCTTATTCGGCCTTGCCGCGCGCGATCTCACGCTTATATTTCTGCATCTTACGCGTGATCATCTGACGTTTGATCGCGCCTAAATAATCGATGAAAAGCTTGCCATTCAAATGATCAATTTCATGCTGAATGCAGGTGGCCCAAAGACCGTCAAACCCCGCTTTATGCTCCGCCCCATTTTGGTCAAACCAGAGCACTTCAACTTCCCTGGGCCGCGTCACTTCTGCAAAATGTTCGGGGATCGATAAACACCCTTCTTCATATATATTTGTCTCGTCCGATTGGGCAATAATCTGCGGGTTTATCATAATTTTTGGATCTGGCGCCGCGCCGTCTTCCTTGATACAATCCAAAACCACAATCCGCTCTAACACGCCGATTTGTGGCGCGGCCAAGCCAATGCCGGGCGCATCATACATCGTTTCCAACATATCTTCTGCCAAGCCTCGCACCGCATCCGTAATATCCACAACATCGGAGCAGGCTTTTTTCAAGCGTGGATCGGGGTGAAAAAGAATAGGTCTGATCATGCGCGTGATGTAAGACAAACCCAAAGCGGTTGCAACGGCTCTTGCGCCTAAGCCGCAATGCGATAGGTTTGATACCGCACTTTTGGGAGAGTTGGATGCATTTCGACGAGCAGATAGACCGACGCGGTTCAAACTGTGACAAATGGGATAATATGGAGGCCAAATACGGCGTTTCGCCGGCAGATGGGTTGGCCATGTGGGTTGCCGATGGCGATTTCCGTCCCCCCGCTTGCGTGCAGCAAGCCTTGCAAGACATGGCCGCTCACGGTATTTACGGCTATTATGGCGCGCTTGATCACTATCACAAGGCAATCTGTTGGTGGATGGAGACCCGCCATAACTGGCGGGTTAACCCCGATTGGATTTTCACCACCCATGGCTTGGGCAATGGCATTGCAATGTGCGTTGAAAGCTTTACCGAGGCCAGCGATAGCGTGGTTCTTTTCTCCCCTGTCTATCACAGCTTTTACCGGATTATAAAAGCCAGTGGCCGAGCGATTACAGAATGCCCACTGGTAAATAACCAAGGCCGCTATGAATTTGATTTCGAACGGTATGACAGCCTGCTTACCGGAACAGAGAAAATGCTGGTTCTATGCTCGCCGCAAAACCCCGGAGGCCGGGTTTGGAGCAAAGCCGAATTACAAGGCATTGCCGATTTTGCAAAACGGCATGACCTTATTATTGTATCGGATGAAATCCACCATGATCTGATCTATCCCGGTAACAAGCATATCGCGATGCCCTTGGTCGATGCCAGTATCCGCGACCGGCTGGTGATGATGACCGCGACCACGAAATCGTTTAATATTGCCGGATGCCACACCGGCAATGTGATCATCGAGGATCGCAATTTGCGGGCAAGATTTGGGGCGAGAATGCGCGCGCTCGCGCTCAGCCCAAATAGTTTTGGCGTCGTAATGGCCACAGCAGCCTATAGCCCTGATGGGGCTTTATGGATTGATGGTTTAATGCGCTATTTAAATGAAAACCGGGCCATATTTGAAACAGGGCTAAACGCGATTCCTGGCGCCAAGGCGATGCTGCTTGAAGCCACCTATCTATCTTGGATAGATTTCACAGATACCGGCATGACACCGCAAGAAATTTCTACCCGCGTTGAGAAAGGCGCTAAAATTGCCGCCAATCACGGGGCCACGTTCGGCACTGGCGGCGATTATTTTTTAAGATTCAACTTAGCCCTTCCCAAACAACAAATCGAAGAGGCCGTCAGACGATTACAAACCGCCTTTAACGACTTGCAGTAAAGCTCAGTTCAGCAAAGCCACGGGGGCATCTTGACGTTGCTCGAAATCCAGAGGCTGGCGATCTAACGCCACCGTGTTCCGTTTAAATTCGAAATGGACTTCGCCGTGTTCTTCTTGCGAGGCAACAATCAAACATTGATAGACATGTGTCGCGCCGTTAAACACATCAACCAAGCCACGCATAGGCGGCGCTCCTTCGGCGGAAATGACAAAGCCTGTCTCCCAAAGCTTCAAGATGGGATAAATCTCACCGTCAAACTGAACCCGATAGCGGCTTTTACGCTTCAAGTCATCCGCCCGTGCCCGATCAAGGCCCTGCTGTACGTCTCGCGATAAAAATGTACTCATCGGCTCTTCCTATATGGTCGCAAAAACAAATTTTGCGCGGAACTGCAAATTTTCAAGATCCCGGCATAACAATAATTTCCAGATGCCAAACGCTTCTGCCGATCAGAAAATGCGCTTAGGCTTTGCAACGCCGCGCAAGCGGCCCCAGCACCATTGTGAAAGCCTACAAGATCTTGTGGATGCCTGCAGGCGCGACGCCAACTCTCGTTTTATTGCGCCAAATTTCCGCCACGGTTAAAAAATTTGCTTTTAAAGGTAAGTGTGAAACGCACCGGGTAACTATGGCGCAAATACAACAAAATATCATTTTAAAAATGTATGGGGCTAACTCTTGATGAAATTGCACAGGTTCTGCGCCTGTAAAATACCACAGCGAATCGCAGCTTATCTAGAAAAACAGCCCGCCAATACCGGCCGAGCGAGGGCTTTAACAAACAGCGGATGGCACCCGCTAAACCCCGCCAAGCCGCGCCGCTTTTCTATGCGCGCTCTGCGTAATGCTCTACCATCGCCAACAGA
>OZSS01000741.1_pt1 | contig 15750 bp, 17 predicted proteins | sample 1779911 | NCBI WGS metagenome assembly OZSS01 (sample SAMEA2603589, study PRJEB24840) | metagenome | biome: Water; feature: Photic zone; material: Seawater sample | place: Mediterranean Sea | collected 2013-11-12 | depth 10 m | reverse complement strand
AGATTTATTTCTGGTGGAGGTCCATTTTTTTCATCTAATATAACTCTTGCAAATAAACTTTGATCAATATGACCTTCAGTTTTACCAATAACTAAAACAACATTATCAACTTCTTTAAAATCCATAGTAATCATTTTATTATAATCTTTTATAAGTCCAACTCCGCCTATAGATGGAGTAGGCTTTATTCCCTGGTCCTTAGTTTGATTATAGAAAGATACATTTCCAGACACGACAGGAAATTTTAAATAAGAGCTTGCTTCTCCAATTCCCTGAACACACTCAACAAACTCACCCATATTCTCTTCATTTTCGGGGCTACCAAAATTTAGACAATTTGTAATGGCAATTGGTTTTGCTCCAACAGATATCAAATTTCTAAAACTTTCACATACCACTTGCTTTCCACCTGTAAGAGGGTGAGCCCAACAATAAACTGCTGAAGAGTCTACTGATGCTGCAACTGCTTTATTGGTGCCATGAACCCTCACCACACCAGAATCTCCTCCAGGTTTTTGAATGGTGTCTCCCATCACTGTATGATCATACTGTTGCCAAATCCATTCTTTACTACAGATATTTGGATTTGCTAAAATTTTTTTAAGAACTTCAATTATCTTTAAATTATTTATATCATCTTTATTAATTTTATTTTTCTTTGGAAGTTTTGCTTTTTTCCATTTACGATCATACATTGGTGAATTTTCAACAAGAGTATTAACTGGTATATCAGCAACTTTTTCACTATCAAAATAAAGTTCAATTTTCTTCGATTTGGTTGTTTTTCCAATTACAGCAAAATCTAAATTCCACTTATCAAATATTGTTTTAGCATGCTCTTCTTTTCCATTTTCTAAAACAATCAACATTCTTTCCTGACTTTCAGACAGCATAATTTCATAAGGAGTCATTTTTGTTTCCCTACAGGGCACTTTATTTAAATTAATCTCTATTCCAAGATTTCCCTTTGAAGCCATTTCAATACTTGAAGAAGTTAAACCTGCTGCCCCCATATCCTGAATTGCAATGATAGAGTCACCTGCCATTAATTCTAAACATGCTTCAAGTAAAAGTTTTTCTGTAAAGGGATCACCGACTTGTACAGTTGGTTTTTTTTCCTCAATTTTTTCATCAAAACTAGCAGAGGCCATACTAGCTCCGTGAATGCCATCACGACCCGTTTTAGATCCGACATATATTACAGGTTTATTTAAACCGGCTGCTTTTGAGTAAAAAATCTTATCTTTCTTCACTAATCCTAACGTCATTGCGTTAACCAAGATATTTCCATTATAAGAACTGTCAAAACTTGTTTGACCTGCAATGGTTGGAACTCCCATGCAGTTTCCATAACCACCAATTCCATGGACAACACCTCTAAGGAGGTTTTTAGTTTTTTTATGTTGTGTAGAACCAAAGTGTATTGAATTTAAATTAGCTATTGGTCTTGCACCCATTGTAAACACATCTCTCATTATTCCACCAACTCCTGTGGCAGCACCTTGGTAAGGTTCAATGAAAGAAGGGTGGTTATGACTTTCAATTTTAAAGACAATTGCATCATTATCTCCAATATCAACTACCCCAGCATTTTCACCAGGTCCTTGAATAACCTGTTTACCTTTGGTTGGTAATTTTTTTAAATGTAATCTTGAAGATTTATAAGAGCAGTGTTCATTCCACATTGCAGAAAATATTCCTAATTCTGTAATGTTAGGGGTTCTTTTTAAAAGTTCACAGATTTTTTTATATTCTTCTTTTTTCAATCCATGATCGATAGCTAATTGTTCGTTTACAATCATTTTAAGTTATTGATTAGGTTTTTAAAAAAATGAGAACCATCTTCACCTGATAGAGAATGATCAATCATCCTTTCAGGATGAGGCATCATTCCTAAAACATTTTTTTCTTTATTAAAAATTCCAGCAATATTTTTAATAGATCCATTGGGATTGAATGGTTCTTCAATTTTACCTTCAGGATCACAATAATTGATCGCAACTTGGGTATTGTCTTCAATTTCTTTTAATTGATCATTTGTACAAAAGTAGTTTCCTTCGTTATGAGCGATATGTAATTCTAATACATTTTTACTAATTTTTCTGAAATAAGCATTGTCTTTATTGTTTATTTTTACAAAAACGTTTTTGCAAATAAATTCTAAATATTTATTTCTTAATAAAGCTCCAGGGACCAATCCTGTTTCAACTAAAATTTGGAAACCATTGCAAATACCCATCACCATTCCACCAGAATTTGCAAAATTAATTACTGATTGCATAATCTTAGATTTAGAAGCCATGCTGCCACATCTAAGATAATCCCCATAAGAAAAACCACCAGGTAAGACCACCAAGTCACTTTTTGGTAACTCAACATCTTGATGCCAAACCATTTTATTTTTAAAACCAAATTTTTTTAAAGCAACATCCATATCTCTATCACAATTAGAACCTGGAAATGTAATGACTGCTGATTTCATTAATTATTGTGCATCAATAATTTTGTAATTTTCTATTACAAGATTAGCTAAAAGTTTTTTGCACATTTCTTCAACTTTATCTTTTGCTTTTTTAGGATCAGTTTCTTTAGTATCAATTTCAAAATATTTACCTTGTCTTACTTCATTGACATCATCAAATCCCATTCCATCAAGAGCTTGATGAATAACTTTACCTTGAGGATCTAGGACGTCTTTTTTTAGTGTAATAACTACTGATATTTTCATTTACGCTTTCTTTTAACTGAAGATAGTTTTGTTACATTTACTGCACTTAGGTTGGATTGTTCGTGAAGAATACCAAGTCTTTTTGCAACTTCAGTGTATGCTGGGATTAGATCTCCTAGATCTTTTCTGAACCTGTCTTTATCTAATTTTTTATCAGTTAAACTGTCCCATAATCTGCAAGTATCAGGACTTATTTCATCAGCTAAAATAACATCTTTTTTTCCATTAGCATTCAGTCTTCCAAATTCTAACTTAAAGTCTATCAGCTTAATTCCTACTCCTCTAAACATACCGATCATAAAATCATTAATTCTTAAAATCATTTTTTTTACTTTTTCAATTTCTTTTTTTGATGCCCAATCAAATGCAAGAATATGTTCTTCAGCGATTAACGGGTCACCAAGTTTGTCATCTTTTAAGCAATATTCAATTAAAGGTTCTTTTAAAACAGTTCCATCTTCAATTCCAAGACGTTTTGTTAAAGATCCTGTTGCAACATTTCTAACAATAAATTCTATAGGAATTATCTCAACAAGTTTAACAACTTGTTCACGCATATTTAATCTTTTAACTAAGTGATTTTTGATACCTATTTGTGAAAGGCTTGACAGTATATGTTCAGAAATTCTATTATTTAAAACTCCTTTTCCCTCGATGGTAGATTTTTTTTGATTATTAAAAGCTGTTGCATCATCTTTAAAATATTGAATTACTAAATCTTTATCACTTGTTGCATAAATGATCTTAGCTTTTCCTTCATATAATTTTTTCCCTTTTTTCATTATTTAAAAACTCTTCTAAAGATTAAATTTACATTTTTAAAATGTTTGGAGTAACTAAAGATGGATTTAAGTCTTTTTTGAGAAATTTTAGTCATAATTAATTTATCCTTTAAAAGAACATCATATAAATTTAGATTTTCTGCAAAACACTTTTTTGCATAGCTCTGAACCATTTTGTAGGATTTTTCTCTACTTAACCCAGATTTAGTTAATTCTAACATTACTTCTTGTGAAAAAATCAAACCTTTAGTTATATTTAGATTTTCAAGCATTTTTTTTGGATACACAATCATATTATCTAAAATATTAGTAAGTCTTACTAGAGCAAAGTCGGTTGTGATATTAGCATCTGGACCAATATTTCTTTCCACACTCGAGTGAGATATGTCTCTTTCATGCCATAGAGCAATATTTTCTAACGCAGGTACAACTGCACTTCTTACCATTCTTGCAAGTCCGGTTAAGTTTTCACTTAAAATAGGATTTTTTTTATGAGGCATTGCTGAAGAGCCTTTTTGTTTTTTTGAAAAAAATTCTTGTAACTCATAAACTTCTGTTCTCTGGAGGTGTCTAATTTCAATAGCCACTCTCTCAATTGAACCTGCTATAATTCCTAAAACTGAAAAATAGAACGCATGTCTGTCTCTAGGAATAATCTGTGTTGAAATTGGCTCAACTCTTAAACCTAATTTTTTTGCAACATGTTTTTCAACATTAGGATCAATATTAGCAAATGTACCAACAGCTCCAGAAATTGCACAAGTTGAAACTTCATCAATTGCAGCTGCTAATCTCTTTCTATTTCTTTTAAATTCCTCGTAAAATGAGGCTAATTTTAATCCAAAAGTAATTGGTTCTGCATGAATACCATGACTACGTCCCATGCATGGGGTTAGTTTGTATTTTTTAGCCTGCTTTTTTAAAACTTTTAAAATTTGATCGATATCGTTTAAAATGATTTTTCCTGATTGGACTAATTGAATATTGAAACTAGTATCCAAAACATCTGAGGAAGTCATACCTTGGTGAAGATATCTAGCTTTAATTCCAGCTTTTTCAGTAACTGAAGATAAAAAGGCTATCACATCGTGTTTAACCTCAGACTCTATTTTATGAATTCTTGAGACATTAATTTTAGCTTTTTTTCTAACAATAGATGCAACTCCTCTTGGAATTTGTCCAAGTTTTTCCATCGCCTCTGCTGCAGCAATTTCAACATCTAACCAGATTTTATATTTATTTTCCTCTGACCAAATGTCAGTTAATTGTTTACGCGAGTATCTTTTAATCATTAATTATAAGTATGGAGGCTTTAAATAACCTTTAGCAGATTCTGTAAAGATTTCATAACCATTTTCAGTAATTCCTAGGGTATGTTCAAATTGAGCAGATAAAGATTTATCTTTTGTAACTGCTGTCCAGCCATCATTTAACATCTTTACATCATATTTTCCTGAATTGATCATAGGTTCAATAGTAAATGTCATTCCAGGTCTAAGTTCCATACCTGTATTTTTACTTCCATAATGTAAAATATTTGGTGACTCATGAAATGTTGTGCTAATTCCATGACCACAAAAATCTCTTACTACAGAAAAACCTTTTTCTTCAACAAATGACTGAATTGTGTATCCAATATCACCTAATTTAATTCCTGGTTTTAAAATTTTAATTGCTCTCATCATCGACTCGTAAGTTGTTTCGATTAAGTTATTTAGTTTCACTGGAGTTTTGCCAATGCAAAACATTCTACTGGTATCACCATAATGCTCATCAACAATTGCAGTTACATCCACATTCACTGCATCACCATCTCTCAAAATTCTATCGGAAGGTATACCATGGCAGACAACATGATTTAGAGATGTACATAGTGATTTTGTGAAACCTCTATAATATAGCGGAGCAGAGTAGCCTCCATTGTCTCTTATAAACTCATAACCCAATTTATCAATATAGTCTGTGCTTACACCTTCTTTAATGTTTTCTGTTAACATATCTAAGGTTCTTGCCGCAAGATTACCTGCAACTTTCATCTTTTCGAATTTTTCTTTATAATCACTCATCTATTATTTTAAGTTTTTGATCTATAAAAATTTTTTTTGAACTTATGTTGCACCTGTAAGCTAAAAAATTTACACCTGCCTTTTTAGCTAGTAGATAATTTTTATAATACTGTTCATCTATATCTTTAGCTATTTTAAAATATTTCATATTTTGAATTTGAACTAAAAATAACAGATATGTTTTATACCCTTTTTTTATGGCATCAATAAGAGTTAATAGATGTTTTGACCCTCTAGATGTTATAGCATCAGGAAATTCGGCAGTGTTTTTGTCTCTAAATAAAGTAACATTTTTAACTTCTACAAAGCTTTTTTGGCTTTTCTTTTCTAATAAAAAATCAAATCGTGTTTCTTTATTAAAAAATACCTCTGGTTTAATAACGTCGTTGTTTTTAAGCTCATTAATTAGGTTATTTTCTAAACCATGCTGTGCAATTCTATTAGCCATATGAGTATTAACTCCAACTAAATTTTTTCTCGATTTTATAATCTCTAGACCAAATTTAAGTTTTCTTTTTGGATCATTATTGGGAAGTAAATAGACTTCATTACCCTCATCTAACAAGCCTTTCATAGAACCTGTATTTGGACAATGTGCTGTTACAGTTTCATTTTGTAACTTCACATCTGTAAAAAATCTTTTATATCGCTTGATTAATTTGCCTTTTATTAAAGACTTGGTAAATTCCATCTCTAAATTATATATATTAAATGTCTAAAAAAACAAAAGTTAATGCTGGGATTTTAATTATTGGCAATGAAATTTTATCTGGACGAACTCAAGATACCAATACGTCGACAATAGCAGTGTGGTTAAATTCAATTGGTGTTAAAGTAGAGGAGGTTAGAGTAATTCCAGATGTTGAAAAAACAATTATTGATACTTTAAATCTATTAAAATCAACTTATGATTATGTTTTTACAACCGGTGGTATAGGCCCAACCCATGATGATATCACAGCCGAGTCTGTTTCAAAAACTTTTGGATTAAAATATGAGATTCATAAAGAAGCTTTTAAAATTTTAGAGGCATACTACAAACCAGGTGAGTTTAATGAAGGAAGACAGAAAATGTGCTGGATGCCTGAGAACGCAAATTTAATCTTAAACCCTACAAGCGGTGCTCCTGGATTTAATGTTGAAAATGTTTTTTGTTTGCCAGGTGTACCATCTATTTTAAAATCAATGTTAGGTGGTTTAACGAATACTATAGTTGGTGGTGAACCAATTAAAAGTCACACCATCAGTTTAAGAACAGTTGAAAGTGAAATAGCAAACTCTTTAACTAAAGTACAAAACGATAATCAAGATGTTGAAATAGGAAGCTATCCTTTTTTTCATGCGGGAAAATTAGGTGTTTCAATCGTAATAAGATCTGAGGATCAGACCAAAATAGATGTTTGTAACTCTCAAATTCTGAAATTTGTTAATGCAAAAAAAATTGAAGTTGTTGAGAGGTAATGCTTTATTTTGCATACGGTAGTAATCTGCATCACTTTCAGATGAAACGAAGATGTAAAGATAGTATTTTTTTAAAAAAAATTAATTTAAAAGACTTTAGATTAACTTTTAGAAGCAAGTATAGAGCTGCAGATATCGAAATTAAGAAAAACTCAATTGTTCCTGGAGCTTTATTTGAGATTTCTAAAAGTGATGAAAAAAAATTAGATGTATATGAGGACTACCCAATACTTTATAAGAAACATTATTTTTCTTATTATGGAAAAAAAGTAATGACTTACACGATGGTTAAAAAATCCCCATTTAAGTTTCCAACAGAGAGATACCTCAATATTGTTAAAAGAGGATATAAAGATTGTAAACTTGATAAAAAGTATCTTAATATCGCATTGAAACCCTAAAATTTATCATGTTTTTACACACAAAATTAGAAAATCGAAAAGATCCTATAAAAATTTGTTTTATTGGATGTGGTAAATTTGTGAGTATGTTTTTGGCTCAATACAACCATTTAGACAAAATTCAAATAGACTCAATAGTTGATATCAATGTAGATCAGGCAAAGAAAAATTGTTTGAAAAGTGGATTAAATGAACAAACAGTTGATGATATAAATTTTTCAAACTCATTAGATGAGGTTCTTGATAGAGATATAGAAATTTTTATCGAGGCAACAGGCAACCCTATAGTTGGCACTGTTCATGCAGCAAAAATAATTAAAAATAAAAAACATGTTATATTAGTTAATGTAGAAGCGGATATAACTTGTGGGAAATATTTATCTGATCTTGCAAAAGATAAAGGTGTAATTTGCTCAATGGCTTATGGTGACCAGCCATCTTTAATTCTTGAACAAGTAGAGTGGGCAAGATTAAATGGATTTTCTATAGTTTGTGCTGGAAAAGGAACAAAATATCATCCAACTTTTGAATATTCTACACCTGATACTGTTTGGGGTCACTATGGTCTAACTAAAGAACGAGCTGAAAAAGAGTCTGGAATGAACCCTAAGATGTTCAATAGTTTTTTATGTGGAGACAAATCAGCCATTGAAATGTGTGCAGTGAGTAATGCGGCTAATCTTAAGTGCCCTAGCAATGGATTAACATTCCCATCAGTTGGTGTTTACGATATTGCAAAAAAAATGATTCCGAAAAATGATGGTGGTTTAATAGAATTTGATGGGCAAGTAGAAGTTATCTCAAGCATAGATTTAGAAAAAAAAGATATTCCAAATGATTTAAGATGGGGTGTTTATATTGTCATTAAAGCGCAGAACGAGTATGTAAAAAATTGTTTTAAAGATTATGGAATGGTAACGGATGCATCTGGAAACTATTCAGCAATCTGGAGACCTTATCATTATATTGGGTTAGAGCTTGCTCAATCGGTTTATTCAATAGCACTAGATAACAGAGCAACAGGTTATACAAAAAATTATAACGCCGACGTTGCAAGTTTTGCTAAGAAAGACTTAAAAGTGGGTGAAAAACTTGACGGCGAAGGTGGTTTTTGTGCAAGAGGTAGATTAATTACATCAGAAAAATCTAAAAAAGAAATGATTTTACCACTAGGCCTTACTGATAATGCGATATTAAAAAGAGATATAAGTAAAGATGACGTAATTAGACTTGATGATGTTGAACTAAATCTCCCAGCTGAAGTAATTGAGGCGAGAAAGTATCAATATAACTTATTGAATAGTTCTGATCAAAATTAATTAAATTTTTTTTCTAAAATTAAATCTAAAAATAAAGAAGCAGTCCAAGAAAAATTTTTGGCACCATAAGCTTTACCTGTTTTAGTATTGAAATACTCATAAAAACCATTTTTCTTAACTAAATCAATTGTTTTACTTCTTACCATTTGCGCAAATTTCTTATCTTTATCTTTCAGTCCTTGATAAATAATCCAGTTACAATTAATCCAAACAGGACCTCTCCAATACCTTTTTTCTTCATAACTTGTGTAATTAGGCTTGATACTAGAGAAAAAAAACTTCTCTTTAGTGTTATGTTTTTTTAGTGTTTGGATAATTTCCTTATTTATTAAATTATTTTTTAAATCTGCAAACAAAATAAAATAATTAGTTATTGAAGGTACTGTTATCTTTTTCTTATTCTTTAAATCATAATTAACAAAACTCTTTGTTTTTTTGTCATATAATTTTTCAATTTTATTTTCAGATTTTAAGACATATTTTTCAATCTCTTTATGTCCAAGATTAAATTTTTTAAGTAAATACAAAAGATCTTTATTGGCTTTTAAAAAAATAGAATTAAATCCAACATCAACCACATTAAACATTGAGGTCTCATAGAGTTTTTTTGGATTATACTTATTTTTTCTTAAATGATTTTTAATAGTCACATATCTATCATAATCTATATCTAAAGGTCTGAAATCGGGATTAACAACTTTATTATCTCCTCTTTTATATTTTAAATTTTTTTCAATTTTAATTGCATTTAATGGTTCATCCCATAAGGGTGAGTTATCGTATCCACTTTCCCATGGGTGCAGAATTGAGACTAGACCTGAATTCTTTGGGTCTCTGTATTTCATTAACCACTGATGATATTTTTTAACTTTTTTGATTATTGATTTAATTTTTTCTTTATCTTTAATTATATTTTTATCTAAAATTCTTTTTAATATAATTGCAAGAACTGGCGGTTGAGTAATCCCGGATGATTTAATTTTATTTCCACAATTCCATACAGAGTGATTTGGATAATAATTTGTATTTAAATCATGAAATAAAATATGAGGGACCATACCATCTTTCCATTGACCTTCTAAAAGTGTATTTATTTCATCAAATGCGTACTTGAGATTAAAATGAGAGTATCCTAAGGCAATAAAGCCAGAGTCCCAATTCCATTGAGCTGGGTATAGATTATTATTAGTAGGTAGTGTGTAACCCTTTTTTCTATTACCTAATAAAACTTTTTTTGCCTGGTTTATTTCGTTTAACATTAAAGATAATACTTATTATCTTCATTTACTGCTTTTTCCAATCTAATTAAAAAATCAGGAATTGCACTTTTCACTCTACTCCATGTGGGTATAAAAGGTGCATCCATAGGGTTTAAATAAAAGTCCTCTCCAGCTCTAATGATATTACTTGAAAATAACTCAACTGCTTTTTCTTCTGTGTGCGAGTCAAATTTTAGACCATTTATTTCAGCATCAGCTCTATAAGCATCTATAAGATCTAAAGCAGACCTGTAATATGTTGCTTTTAATGATCTTAATTGCTCTCTACTAAAAGAATGACCTTGGGTTGCTAATTTTTTAATAAAGGTTTTGATAATATCAATAGACATTCTAGATAAACCTTTCTTTTCATCATCTAATGATAAATCTTGGTGCTTATGGTCATATGTATCTGCTAAATCAACTTGGCAAATATTTTGAGGTGAAAAATTTCTTTGCATTTCTGACAAAATTCCAATTTCTATACCCCAGTCTGATGAAATTCTAAGCTCAGGTAAAATATTTCTCCTAAATGAAAACTCACCTGCAAGAGGGTATTTAAACGACTTCATAAAGTCCAGGTAATCACTCTTACCAATAGTTTTTTCTAAAGCATTTAATAATGGAAACACCAACAGTCTTGCCACTCGTCCATTCATTTTGTTATCAGCTACCCTTGGATAAAAACCTTTACAAAATTCAAAGTTAAATAGGGGGTTTACAACTGGATAAAATAATTTTGCTAACATTCTTCTGTCATAAGTTTTTATATCACAATCATGTAATGCAACAGACCTTGCACTATCTCGTGCAATAGACATTCCTATGCAGTACCAAACATTTCTTCCTTTGCCATATTCATTTGGTGCTAAACCTTTTTTCTGTAATTCTTTATCTAATTTTTTTAAATTAGGGCCATCATTCCAAAGGATTGTAAAAGGAGTTTCTAATTTTTCAAAAAAAGTCCAAGCTTTCCTTGCTTGTGCTTCACTTGCTTGATCTAAGCCTATGATTATATGATGGATGTAATTAGTCTTACTTATCTCTTCAACAATTTTAGGTAATGCATCTCCTTTTAATTCTGAATAAAGACATGGCAAGATGAGTTCCATCTTTCTTTCTTTAGAAAAACCTAAAAGTTCTTTTTCAATCTGCTCTAAAGACTTTGTTCCAAAATCGTGAAGTGTTGAAATAATTCCATTCTGAGAAAAATCACTCATAAATTACAATATTAATTTTTATTTACCTTAACTAGGGCCTTTTTGATCACATCAGCCCAGCCCTCTGGAGATGGCTTGTTGGTTGTAATTAAATTTTTAATAGGGATTTCATCTAACGTAAATTTGTCATTAAACACTAAGCAAGGAAATTCGCTAGTTTTAAGCATATCTAAATCATTATAATTATCACCAACTGCAATCGTTTTTACGTTTTTATTGTTTTTTTTGAAAAATCTAACAAATACTTGAAGGGCCTTAGCTTTATTTACTTTATCCGTTAAATTAATAACTCTTCCACCTTCCTGTAAAGCTAGACCTTTATTTTTAACAATTTTGGATAATTCATTCCTTTCACTTTTGTTGCCTTCAAATAAAAAGGGAATTGTATATTTACGATCTAAAGCCATTTTAAGTTTATCGTCCTCTAAACCAAAAATTAAGCTTTGTTTTTTCTTGTCCATTTCCGATAACCATTTACATTTATTTTGTAAGTTCACTGGTACTGACTCTTTAAAAATTTTTATTAAACTATCTTTTTCTCTACTTAAGATTAATTCTTTAGGTAAATTTGAATTTAATAAATCTAAACCATTAATAGCAGACCCATTTTCTGAAATGTAGGGCAAACTTGAACCTAACTCATTGTTAAATTCTAAAATCTCTTTTTCGGTTTTGCTTGTATTTGGTATGATAAAAATACCTTTAGAAATTAGTTGTTTTAGATAGTCTTTTATTTCATCAAATTTAAAAGTGTCTCTATGAAGAAGTGAGCCATCAAGATCAGTAAAAATTAGAATTTTATAATTTTTATTCATTAAGTAATATTATAATGTTTTTTATTGATGAAAAAGCTTTTAGGGATCGTGGTTCTGGGATTTATAAGATATTAAATCATCATGAATATAAAATCTTATAAATATTCTCTTTATGATTTTGCTAATTCTGCTTTTACAACAGTTATTATAACCTTTGTCTTCTCAAATTATTTTGTGGAGTCAATTGTCCAAGATATGGTTAATGGCCAGGCATATTGGGGTTGGGCCATTTCAATATCAGGATTATGCATTGCATTTAGCGGACCTTTTTTGGGAAATTTAGCTGATAAGAAGAATTTAAACTCAATCATATTAAAAACAAGTACCTATTTATGTATACTTTTTACTGCAGCATTATGGTTTGCTAAACCATCTTCTGAATATATTTTATTCACCTTAATCATAGTTTGTTTAGCAAACTATTTTTATGAACTAAGTTCTATGTTCTATAATTCATTATTAATTCATTCAGCGGACAAACAACATGTGGGAAAGGTGTCTGGTTTTGCTTTTGCACTAGGGTATTTGGGTGGCATTATCACACTTATTTTAACTATTATTTTGTTAATTCAATCAAATTATTTAATTGACTTAGATCAAAAAATTAATTTTAGATCTAGCGCCATTTTTGTAGCTCTTTGGTTTCTCATTTTTTCCTATCCATTATTGAATCAAACGAAATATAAAAAAGTTAAACTAAACAAAAAGAAGTCAAATAGTTTAAAAAAAATTCTTTGGAATAATGGTCTTACTAACACAACTCGATTTTTGTTTGCAAGGCTACTTTATGCTGATGGTTTAAATACCATTTTTGTCATGGGAGGTATTTTTGCTGTTGGGGTATTTAAATTATCAATAAATGAACTTTTAATGATGTCTGTTTTAATGAATGTTGCTGCTCTAATAGGCGCTAGTTTTGGTGGACACTTCAATGATAAATATAATTCAAAAAAAACAATTTCCTTTTCCTTAATATGTCTTATTTTTTTCTCCATTTTAATTATTTTTACACAGTCAAAAATAAATTTTTTTATTTTTTCATTTTTCTTGGGATTATTTATAGGACCAATACAATCTGCTAGTAGGGTCATGATAACTAAATTAACAAATATTGAGGATCAAAATAAAGCTTTTGGGTTATTTGCTACTTCTGGAAAGCTGACGTCTTTTTTTGGCCCATTTTTAGTAGGAACTATTACTTTTATAACTGAAAATCAAAGGATAGGTTTTGCCTCAGTTCTCTTACTGCTTATTTCTGGATGGATCATATTGTATAGAACCAAAGGATTAAAATAATGTTTATACACAGAGGATTAATTGAATAAAAATTTACTTAATAAACCTTAAACAAAAGTTTGATGTTTGTTAGTTAATTTTATTAACAACAACCTTTTTTTTCAGTATCTGATCTTGCGCCGGCTGTATTATAAATCTCAGCATCTTCCATTGTGTGATAAGCTTCCCAAGCAACTCCATTTGGATCATTTACCCAAGATTTTTCTGATTTTGCATAACAACATGTTACCTCACCATCAGAGTAAGTAGATATATCAGCTTTATCTAAATTAGTTCTTATATCGTTTAGTTTCTCAACTTTATCAACCTGTATTCCTAGATGATCTACTCCTAAAGTTTTTACTCTAGTAGATATTGCAAAATTAATCTTAGGATCATCTAAAATCCATTGAGCATAATCTTCTTTTACTTTTGTTGGTTCAGATTTAAATAAATTTTTATAAAAATTTATGCTTTCGTTTAAGTTTTTAACTCCAAGATGTAAATGTAGTCTTTGCATATTTTTAATTCTTTTAAAAATTACAATACATTAAATTTTATAAAATTAAATTACAAATTTATTACAAAGAGTATCTAATCCATAAAATAAATTACAAATAGAAAAGAATGAGACATTAAAAGCTATTTAATCCACACTAATTTAAGCAATTAGACTCATGTTTTAGGATTTGTTAATCTTGGATGATGGATCAACTAATACCTGTAGTATATATGATAGGAGTTCTATTGTTGGTTCTGCCTGCTTTTTTACAGTCTAATTCTAAATTAAAACAATTATTAACTAATTTTACTATTTGGATTATCATAGTGCTTATAATTTTAACTTTTATTTATTTATTTAAGGTTTAATGAAGAAACTTTTAGGGATCGTAGTTCTGGATTATAGGATTTAATAGGATAACTAGTAATAGACCAGTAAGTAGAGAGATAAAATTAAAAAATTTTACTTATTCCACTTGTTCAATTATAAATATTGGCATAAACACTCATGAAATTCATTAATGCCCTCGTGGTGAAATTGGTAGACACAAAGGACTTAAAATAGATTGAGTTGGGTATTTCTTTGGTCTCTAATAGTTCCTAATAGTCTTAATCCCTTATAATCCCATAACTTTTAAAATCATCAGATTATTTTCATTGGAAAATCTGAACAATAAATTTCGTCAAACTAGTAATAAACTAGTAATCAGAGAGATAATAAATATTAAGTTATACTTTTTTCATCTGGTTCAAGGCACAAACCTTGAGCCTCTGTGATTTTTTCAGGCAAGTCATCAAGTTTCCAGTTATTATCAATTATATCAAAATAATCACTTGGATCAAAACCTGGTTTACTAACTAACTCAATACCAAAAAAATTTTTATCCTCATACCAAGCCATCATTGCACTAATCATATCTTTTACACTTTTTAATCCTGGTGCTTGCATCATGACTATATTCATGTCTCGAAAAAGATTTTGAACCAAAACAACCTTAGCTGCATCATCAATTGGATGGCCATTTATTTTAATTGGGAGTGTTTTATCCTGAAGACTTTGAATATTTTTATGATTTTTCATTGTTGTGAAAGAAAATAAAATTCCCATCCTTTCACAATCACCTTTGTTCATAAAAAACCTTAGTTTATCTCCATGAGTTACTTCACCATTTTTAGCAGTAACTACAAAAGTATCAAATTCCTCAACATACCATTGATCTTCATCTGCTTGAGCATGGTATGCAAATAAAACTAAAAAAAGAAATAAATGAACTGAAACAATAAGTAATAGCTGCCTCATGATTTAAGCTCCACTTTGAAGCCATTATTCCTAAAGATTTTGATTATTTTTTCCCAGACTAAGCTGTTATGTGCACCTGGGCTTACTTCGAATTTGAATGTTTTTTTGTAGACGGGATCGCAGTTATCGTATGCAACGTAAGCACTGACGTGACAGTACTTACAAACACGGTCTATTTCCATATATCGGAACTCCTATTATTGGTTGGGGGTTTATGAGTTAATAATTTGTAGTTGGTAATGGTTCCACTCCTTTTCCTATCAAGTGGTCTACGTAACAAGGATGATAATGAAAGGAACCGTAAACGCGAGAAAAGGAATGAAATCCAATGCATTATTTTAATTAGTATTTTCATTTGGTGAAAAGAAGTTAAAAAAAAGTTATAATTGTGGTCTATAAAAATTATGAGAAGCACTTTAAAATTTTTATTTTTACTTTTCTCTCTTTCTTCTTGTGCGAGTGGTAATTGGCAACATCAAAGTGGAAATAATACAAATCTCTCATTAGATAAAAACTTTTGTGATAGTTTTGCAGACTCGCGTTACCCAACTTACCTTTGTAAAAATCCTTTAATGTGTGCACCAGAAGAAACAAGTTTAGTAATATCAAGCATAGCAGAGAAT
>OZSS01000740.1_pt1 | contig 15756 bp, 14 predicted proteins | sample 1779911 | NCBI WGS metagenome assembly OZSS01 (sample SAMEA2603589, study PRJEB24840) | metagenome | biome: Water; feature: Photic zone; material: Seawater sample | place: Mediterranean Sea | collected 2013-11-12 | depth 10 m | reverse complement strand
CCCCAAAAGATGATCAGCTTCATAAAAGTTGCCTCTAGCATCACGTTTTATATTTCTATTGCCATTTTTACCTTCCTTTGCATCAGGATGTCTTCTGTCATCTAACACTTGAAATTCAAGTCCGATGGCAGATCCACTTCCTTTATTCAATTCTGTATCGACAAAATATTTAATGCCTGAGTTGGCTCCGGGTGTAATCATAAAATCAACACTTAATTCGAAGTTAGAAAATTCCTCTAAAGTTACAATATCACCACCGTTTCTAGCTTCAGTTCCATCTGAGGCTAAAACTTTCAATACACCATCATTGATCTCCCATCCTTTGGATGGAAAACTATTTAATTTTGCGCCTCTCCATCCTTGTGTTGACTCACCATCCCAAAGTAAACGCCACCCTTTTCGTATTTCATTTTTTGTTAGCGTATTTTTTAGATTACTCACTTCTGGGGCATAATCATAGACTGGGTTTCGATATTTTTCTAGGTCTTTTGTCAATAATCGAATATTTTTCCAACGCACTTTTTTTCCTTCATCTTCGGGCTTTCCAATACTGTGCACTTGAAAAGCAATAAACCCTTTGGCTGTTGTTGGATCAACTAAATTAGCACATTGAATTTCGTTGACGTAGCTGCGAATTTCATTACCTATAGCTTCAATTCGATATTGATTCCACTGTCCAGTTATGAAGGCTTGTTGCCCTTTTGGGTTTAAGGTTAGGGGATATAACCATCCGTTTCTCGCTTCATCATAAATACCACCAGCCCATTTTCTAGGACTAGTCTCTATTTCACATTGGTATCCATGAACTCTTCCTTTTATAAAGTTTGGAAAGCTATTGCTTCTAAATTGAACACCAGAATTTAATCCATTATCTACCTTGACCTCAAATTCTAAAATAAAATCGGTATATAATTTTTTTGTGGCCATGAAACTGTTTGGGGTTTTTCTTTTTGATATTCCAACCATTGCCCCATCTTCAATACGATATTCTGCAGAACCATTTAGTTGAGTAAAATTATCAAAACTGCTCCCATCAAAAAGTGTTTCCCATTCTGCTTCTTGTGCACTAGCAGTAAAATTTAACAAAAAAAGGAATACAATAAATGGTATACCTATTCTTAAAAATATTGTCTGTATCAATTTAGTTTTGTTTTTGGGTTACTGAAAAAGTCGTTAACGTTAACGAATATAAATAAATCTTTTTTAATATTGTAGATGTTCAAGGGGGATACTTAATAGTTTTTTTTAATTTTAACAAAACAAACATCTTAATGAATTCCAGAAGAAAATTTATTTCCAAAAGCTCATCATTACTTACAGCAGGGTTAGTAGCTCCTAAGTTTTCTTCCTTTTCCATATTCACAAAGACACCCAGTATGACTGTCAATCTTGGTATTATTGGAACTGGAAGTAGGGGAATGGGGCTCATGAAAATATTAAATGCGATTGAAAATGTTACTGTCACAGCCATTTGTGACACACTTTCTTTCAGACTTTCTGAAGCTCAAGAAATATGTCCAAAAGCAAAATCCTTCAGTTCTTATAAACAACTTTTGGAGTATAAGAAGTTAGATGGTGTAATTATTAGCACACCTTTAAATACACATGCCACAATTGCTTCAGATGCAATAGATGCAGATTTACATATCTACTGCGAAAAAACAATGGTGAAAGGTCAGCAAGCTACATTGAATTTAGTTTCAAAAGTAGCTAAAGAGCACAATAAAATATTTCAGACGGGGCATCAGTACCATAGTTCTCGTCTCTATTCTCATGTTGTGGAAATGATTCAAGGGGGTAAAATTGGAAAAATTACAGCAGTGAATGCACAATGGAATAGAAATGGTGATTGGAGAAGGCCTGTGCCTAAAATGATGTATGAGAGACAAGTTAATTGGAGAATGTATCGTGAGTTTTCCTATGGTCTTCTTGCAGAGCTAAGTTCTCATCAGATAGATTTTGTGAATTGGGTCACCCAATTGCACCCAGAAAAAGTGGCTGGTTTTGGTGGCATTGACTATTGGAAAGATGGTCGAGAAACGTATGACAATATTCATGTAATCTATAGTTATCCAAATGGTCTAAAGGCAAGCTTTACTTGTCTCACAGCCAATGCAAAAGACGATTATAAGATTCGTGTTTTTGGTGATAAAGGGACAATCGTGCTTGACTATTATAAGGCTTGGGAATATCCCGAAGGAGCCTACACGAAAGAATATGGAGATGTTGATGGAGTTTCGGGTGCCACTGCCAATTGGGAGCCAGGCAAAGGAATCCCTATTGAATATTCACATTTGGATCCAACACGTCAAGCATTAGAAGATTTTAGAGATGCTATTGTAAATGAAGTACCTCCTATTTCTGATATCACCACAGGGGCTAAGACAGCTGTGGCAATAGATATGGGAATTAGAGCCATGGATCAAAATAAAACCGTATACTGGGATAAAACCATTAACCTGTAAACCATACATTTTGTTTGATATAAAAGACAAAGTCTTTGTTTTTACTGGAGCGACAGGGACATTAGGAAGTATTCAAGCTGAAAGCTTACTTGCTGCTGGTGCCAAAGTAGCTATATTAGGTAGAAATCAAGATTTACTTAATACTCAAAAAAAACATTTTGATTCCTATCTAGAGAACATTGAAACCTTTCAAGTGGATGTTCTCAATAAAGCCGCATTAGAAAACATAGCTCACCACATTCTTGCTCGGTTCGGAACCGTCGATGGCTTAATTAATGCTGTTGGAGGTAACCACCCCGGCGCTACCATTGCTGATGATAAGACTATTTTTGATTTAACCGAAAAAGATTTTGATTCAGTCCTAAGTTTAAATTTAAAGGGTACTATACTCCCTTCAATGGTTTTTGGTGAAATTATGAGTAAAAATGGAACCGGAACAATTGTAAATTATTCTTCTATGGCAGTAGATAGGGCCATTACGCGAGTGGTGGGTTATTCAGCAGCAAAAGCCGCTATGGAAAATTTCACACGTTGGATGGCAGTTGAAATGGCATTAAAATTTGGAGATGGTATTCGAGTTAATGCCATTGCACCAGGTTTTTTTATAGCAAAGCAGAATCAGCGACTGCTAACCAATGAAGATGGAACTTTAACGACTAGAGGTCAAAAAATTATCAATAATACTCCAATGGGTCGATTTGGAAGACCCGAAGAATTAAATGGAGCTATTCATTTTTTATGTAGTGATAGTGCGAGTTTCATAACAGGAGTTGTTTTGCCTATAGATGGTGGTTTCAATGCATTCAGTGGAGTTTAAGCTATGAAAGAATCTTTTCGATGGTATGGTCCGAATGACCCAGTTAGTTTGCCACATATTCGTCAGGCAGGTGCAACTGATGTTGTATCAGCACTCCATCACATTCCGAATGGTGAAGTTTGGTCCATAAAAGAAATTAAAGCCCATCAAGAACGAATTGAAGCGCATGGTTTGAAGTGGAGTGTCGTAGAATCGATACCAGTTCATGAAGACATTAAGCAACAATTGCCCAATCATGAGCGATATATCGAAAATTATAAAAAGAACATTGAAAACCTTGCCCAGTGTGGTATACATATTATATGCTACAATTTTATGCCAGTGCTTGACTGGACAAGAACTCATTTAGGAAAGACAATGCCTGACGGTTCTAGAGCATTGGCTTTAGAAATGAATTCCCTTCGTGCTTTTGATCTTTTTATAGCAAGAAGGGAGAATGCAGCTCAAGATTATAAAAAGGATGAAATCACTGATGCAAAAAATTATTATAATCAGCTAAGCGAAGAAAAACGAAAAATACTTTCAGATAGCATCATTGCCGGTTTGCCAGGAGCAGAAGAAGGTTATGACCTAGAGGCTTTTAACGCTCAAATTGCTAAGTATAAAAATATTCCCTCAGATCAATTAAGAGAATCACTAATCGTTTTTTTAAAGCAAATTATTCCCACAGCAGAAACATACAATAGTTTTATGTGTGTGCACCCTGATGACCCACCCTTTTCGTTATTTGGTATTCCTAGAGTGGTGAGTAATGCAGAGGATCTAAATTTTATTTTCAAATCAATTCCATCCTTACACAATGGATTAACATTTTGTTCCGGATCTTTTGGTGTTCGAAAGGAAAATGATTTAATTCAACTTTTTGTGACCCATGCTGAAAGAATACATTTTCTTCATTTTAGAAATATAAAACGTGATGCTAGAGGCAACTTTTATGAAGCTGATCATCTTTTGGGGGATGTTGATATGTACGCTTTAGTCAGAGCGGCTTTACGAGAAGAACAAAAAAGAAAAACGGCTGGTAGAAAAGACCATCAAATTCCAATGCGACCCGATCATGGGCATCAAATGTTAGATGACCTATCAAAAAAGACAAATCCTGGTTATTCAGCAATTGGTCGTTTGAGGGGCCTAGCAGAACTAAGAGGTCTTGCCCTAGGCATAGAAAGAAGTGGATTAAACTAAAGGGATTCATTCACCTCAATCCAATAGCCTTCAGGGTCTTGAAATTTCACTTGGCGTATACCATCCTTTCTTATTCTAACCACATTTTTTTTTCCTTCATCCGTCCAAAATGTGATCTTATTTTTTTTTAGATGTTTTACAAAAGTGTCAAAGTTGGACGTAGAAAAAGCCATATGGTTTATAATGGTATTGGGCGCCCCATCATTACTAGTGATTAAATGAAGTTGTTTTCCTTCATGATTTTGAACCCACCGTTTTGGAATTGTTTGGCTAGCTGTAACCTCAATCTCTTTGAAGCCTAAAATAGTAACATAAAAATCACCAGTTTTCTGCAGATCAGAAACCGGTAAAGCTTGATGATTGAAAGTAAAAAGAAAAGAATTATTTTCTTGGGCGTATAAATTCACCGAAAAAATAGAGAAAGCAATAAGGAAAATGTATTTCATGATATTGTTTGGTATAAGATCGTTATATTTAATTTTTAATCAAACTATTTAAATTTTTCAATATGCTAAAGAAATTAACTTTTTTTCTTTTGTTATTAAGTGGAACCATTTATGCTCAAAAATCATTTTTTGAATGGCGCACCTATGAATTGCAATGGGGACATAATGCTCAACCCCTACATGATTATCTTTCTGGAGCATTGATTCCGGCTCTCAACGACAATGGAGTGGAAACAATTGGAGCTTTTGAGCATATGGAAAACCATCTGCCTAAGAAAATTTATCTATTGATTACGTATAAAAGCATGGCACATTATGCTCAAGTACGAAAAGCTTTGATGAAAGAGGCTAAGTTTTTAAAAGCAAAACAAAAATACGATGCAGTTTCTCAAGAGGAAGCACCCTATGATCGCTATACCACTTCATTTTATGAAGGCTTTGACAATTATCAACATTTGGTGCTCCCCAAAAAAGGAGATGTTCTTTTTGAATTGAGGACTTATGAAAGTTATAGTGAAGACGCTGCCCATAGAAAAATCAAAATGTTTAATGAGTACGAATTTGATATTTTTAAAGGAGCAGGCTTGCATTCTGTATTTTTTGGTGAACAAGTGGCGGGGCCCAATATGCCTTCTTTAACTTATATAACATCCCATTCCTCAATGGAGGCAAGAAATAAATCATGGGATGCCTTTAGAGTTCACCCAGAATGGAAAAGGGTTTCTCAACTTGAAGAATTTGACAATACGGTATCGAATATTGCACTCGATTTTCTTGTGCAATTGCCCTATTCGCAATTGTAAGAAATTCATTAATCTTCTAAGGAAAGAATATATTGTATACCTCCTTTGAGATGTTTTTGATAAAGTGGAAGCGCATAGGCCTCAATCGAATGACCTAAAGACGAATACCATTGAATACCGCCATCAAACTGATGGCTCCATGAAATGGGAAAGCTATTGTAATAAATATTAGCAGGGTATTCATCTTTTTTTGGATCTTCAACAGTAGTCATGTCAGCGGCCAATAGCACGTGAATATCAGGATTCATTTCGACCAAATAGTAACACTCATCTTTAACAGTGAAGGTGGAAGGTAAATTTTTTGTAGCAGGGTGATTAGGGTCTATCACCTTAATAGAAAATTCTTGAAAAGGGGCATGTCTGATAAACTTGCCTCCTAACAACGCCCAATACCATGGCCATTGTCGCTCTGATCCACTGGCAGAATGAAATGCACCAAAACCCTTTCCACTTTGACAAAAAGCCTTGAAGGATTCTCTTTGTGTTTCAGTATCAAAAATCTCATTGTTGGTGTTAGAAAAAAAGATAGCATCAAAACTCTCAAGTTGTGAACTATCGAAAATTGAAGGGTCGTTAGAAACCAATGTTTCCACCCCTAATTCTTGGCAAATTTTTTCAATTGTAGTCACACTTGTAGCAATATTGTCATGCACGTAACCGTTACCATTTTTCGTATAAACTAATAGTTTTTTTTGGGAATCTTGACTCCATAAAAAACCAAACGAAAGGATAACAATAAAAAGTCCTAATTGTTTGAATTGGAACATTTTTTTCTTTTAAAATTTCAATGTATCGGGCAAATATTTAGCGACTAAATCTTCATAATATGGACGTAAAGTTTTGCTATCTGGTGGGACAGGTGCTTTAGAATAGAGGTCATAAGGGTTGAATTTTTTTACCCATTTAAATAACGCTTGATCTTCTTTATTGAGCAAATGATCATAAGCACTTTCTTTGTGTTGCGCATAAAAAGAATGATAACGAATCATATAAAGTGCTTCTTGTGGCAAATAAGGCTTCATTATTTGATATAAATACTCATCATGCCCCCAACTCATTTTAACATTTGCTAAACCACAATTGGGTTCATAAATACCATATCTAGTATTATAATTTGGATTTGAATTATCAGGGTTTTGTTGAAAGTATTCAGGATAAACAATTTTATTTGAGAATTGACAACCCACAGGAAAAGTATCACCAACAACAGCCCACTGAGGTTCTCCAAAGAGACATAGCACTTTGCCCATATCATGTAAAAATCCAGTCAATACAAACCAGTCTGGATGACCATCGGCTCTTATAGCCTCAGACGTCTGAAGTAAATGTTGTAATTGATCAAGTTCAATATCTGGGTCACTGTCATCCACCAATGTATTAAGAAAATCAACTCCTTCCCATAAGGACATTTCTTTCTTTTCAAATTTTAGAAACTCTTGCTCTTTTTCAATCACAAAATCATAGGTTTGATATTCGTGATTGAGCCTGTAAAAAGCACTAACTCCATCAGCACGATCTGAATTCTCATAATCTCTAAAATGTTCCTTTTCTTTGGGTTCCTCAGGATAACGTTCTAGCAGATGATCTTCCCATTGATCAAGATTTTTTAGTGGATTTTTTTCTGAGTTTGTCATGACATATTTTTTTAAAACTACTTATTTTTTTATTCTTATAATACTCTTGAAATTATAATCCTTGTGTTCAAGGTGTAATGGTTTTTTTCTTTCCTTGTTTTAGAATAACTTTTTGTTCCTGATTGTTAAGATATAATGTTACACTTTGATCTGAGGCACTGTTTAAGTCAACTTGTGTTACTTTACCCTCCTTCCAATTAATGTCCACTATAATATTTCCACGTGCCATCAATCCCTTCACACTGCCATTTTTCCAAGAAGGAGGGAGCGCCGGCAAAATGCGAATAGTATTTTCTTCATAAGATTGTAAAAGAGCTTCAACTACGCCAGCTGTAAAACCAAAATTACCGTCAATTTGAAAGGGAGGGTGAGCATCAAAAAGATTTTTATAGATAGACTTTTCAAACAATAACCGAATATGTTCTTCAACCATGGCGCCGTCTAATAATCTGGCTGCACAATTTATTAACCAAGCACGGCTCCATCCTGTTCCAGCGCCACCATTAGCTAAACGATAATTCAATGTAGTTTTGACTGCTTCAAAAAGTTTAGGAGTAGCATTTGGGGAAATTTGCGAACCAGGATGAAAGCCATATAAATGAGACATGTGCCGATGTCCTGGCTCATTTTCCTGATAGGGACGATCCCACTCTAAAATTCTTCCATCTTTCCCTAAGAGGAACCCTGCGCGAAGTTTGGGTAGTTGTTTAGCTATTTTTTGTGATACTTCATTCTCAATGTTCAATTCTTTGGCAGCGCTGAGATAATTTGTAAAAACTTCATAAATCACCTGTTGGTCCATAGCGCTCCCTTTGCAGCTTGCAACTGCAATTCCTTTTTGGTTGACATAACGGTTTTCTGGAGAAGTAGAAGGGTAGGCTATAAGACTTCCGTCTCTGGAGTCGGTTTGCAACCAATCACTATAAAATAATGCAACCTCGTGTAAAGCAGGGAAAGCTCTTTTTTCAAGAAAGTTTTTGTCCTTTGTGAATCGATAATGTTCCCAATAGTGTTGCATCATCCAGCCTCCTGCAGCAAAAGAAGCACCCCAATATGCGGTAGGTGCCCGAAGCCATGTTGGACCCCATAGATCTGTAGCATGAGGAAAAAAAGAACCCCTACATCCAAAATTTATCTTGGCAGTTTCTTTTCCGCTTTCCACCAAGCGATCAATAAAATCAAAAAGAGGTTCATTAAGCTCATGCAATTGAGTCAAATTGGCAAGCCAATAGTTCATCTGTAAATTGATGTTGAGATGATAGTCAGCATTCCAAGGTGCATTAATATGCTCATTCCAAAGACCTTGTAAATTGGCAGGCAGCGTCTTTGGTCTAGAGGAGGCTATGAGCAAATACCGTCCATAATCAAATAGTAATTGACTCATGGCTACATCATTTGTTTGCTTATTTTTTAGTTGTGCCAAGCGTTGGTCTGTGGGTAGATGAAAGTATTCATCTGTACTTGTAATGTTGAGTTTTGTTCGATTGAAAAGAGACTGATGATCATTAACATGGGCAGTTTCAATAGCTTTCATACCAATTCCTTTTATTGAATTGAGTTGCTCCACATTTTTAGAACTAGGATCTGTTGTATAGTAGGTGGAATTTGATGCAATATATAAGACCAATGATTTGACCCCTTTTACTTTTAGTATATTTGCTGAAGGAATTATAGAACCTAAATCGGTATGTGCTTCAAGATGAGTTTCAAATGCTATACCACTTTTGATTGGGGCCGGATTAGAACGAAAAGCCCCTTTTTGTTGAGTCACTTCTCCGCGCATAATCAGAGATTGACCAATTGCCTCAGTTGAAGCGGTGGCAAAACCTTCATCTAACGGTCTCTGAAGACCAATAGTCCCTTCTAATCCTTTTGGATGTTCAGTATTAATTGTTATCACCATAATCTGATGAGGATGAGAAACAAAAGCTTTTTGTTGGACTTGATAGCCTTCCACAGTATAGGTAGTTGTGGCTATAGCGTTTTTTAAATCTAAGGCCCTGGTATAGTTTGCAATATCATCGTGTTTCCATTGTAATTTAAGATCCCCTAAAGTTTGATGAGATCGTATAATTGTTTTATTAGAAAATTTTTCTACGAGCAGTCTATCCGCTGTTTCTGGATCCCCATTATCAAGGGCTTCGCGTATCTTCTTAAGGTCTTCAGGACCCCCTTTGGGGTGAGTCCAGCCTAAGTCTTTTGGCCAAAGTGAGTCATCATTGAGCTGAATGCGCTCTTTTTTAGGATCACCAAAAACCATCATGCCCAAACGACCGTTTCCAAGGGGAAGCGCCTCTTGCCATTCTTTTGCAGGAGAAGTGAACCAAATTGTCTGATTTGTTTTTTTGGAAACATCTTTCTGACAACTCAATACACTTTTTATCAAAACTGCAAAAAAGATATGCCTCATCATTAGTTTTGTTATTGAAGATACAATTTGTTTTTATAAAGCAAAGAAAAATTAAGTAGACACATTTTATTACTTTTAGGGAAGTCAAATAAGAAATGGACTCATCAAAACTTTTTAATATCAACAGACGTCGTTTTCTTCAAGGAGGTTTGTCTAGCCTTGTGCTTTCGAGTTTTGGAGTATATGGGTTTGACTTAGTATATCCTTTAAAACCACACAGAGTAGGGTTGATTGGTGCTGGTTGGTATGGAAAAAATGATTTATATCGATTGATACAAGTAACCCAAATTGAAGTAGTTGCCCTTTGCGATGTAGATCAACATATGCTTTCTGACGCAGCACAACAAATGCAAAAACGAATGCAAACTTCCAAACCTCCGAGGACATATGAAAGCTATCGAGAAATGTTGGCTCAGGAAGAATTGGATATCGTTATAATTGGTTCACCAGATCATTGGCATGCCTTACAGGGTATTGAAGCTATGAAGGCAGGTGCTCATCTCTATTTACAAAAACCCATTAGTGTTGATATTTTAGAGGGAGAAGCACTTCTGGCAGTTGCTCAAAAATATAATAGAGTAGTACAGGTAGGTTTACAACGTCGTAGTACTCCTCATTTAATGCGAGCAAAAAATGAGATTGTAGATAAGGGATTATTAGGTAAAGTTTCTCATGTGGAAATGTGTTGTTATTATCACATGCGTTCACAAAACAATCCCACTTTACAAGCCATACCCAATTATTTCAATTATGAGCTTTGGACAGGTCCAGCCCCTTTAAGACCTTATGATGGGCTTCCGCATAGAGGTTGGTGGCGTGCTTTTATAGAATACGGCAATGGAATAGTGGGTGACATGTGTGTTCATATGTTTGACACTGTACGATGGATGCTAGATTTAAAATGGCCTAAGCAAATTTCTTCCACTGGAGGCATTTATGTCCAAAAACAAGGGAAGTCCAATATTTCAGATACTCAAACAGTCATTTTTGACTACCCTGAATTAAGTTGTGTTTGGCAACACCGCACATGGGGTAATCCAGTAGATCCAGAATATCCGTGGGCTTTTAAAATTTATGGCGAAAAAGGCATGTTGGTTGGTAGTGTCTTACAATTTGATTTTATTCCTTACGGGAACAACCAACAAACCATTCATGGAGATGCTCTTTATGAACGTGAAAAATATCCAGAAGATCTAGTTGAAAAAAATATAGAATTATTTGCCGCTCCAGCAACTAGGCTTCATATGCTTGATTTTTTAGCCTCTATTTCATCTTCTTCACTTCCGATTGCCAATTTAGTTGAAGGTCATATTTCCTCTGCAAGTTGTATTTTGGGAAACATTGCAATGGACCTCAAACGCCCATTGGTATATGATCCTGCCTCACGAAAAGTAGTCCAAGATCCTGAAGCTACCAAGCGACTTGCCAGGGAGTATAGGGTAGGATGGAAGCACCCTAAAAAAGAATTATTGTAAGGATTTTAAAAAATCATAACTTTTAGGCACTTGTGATATCACTCTCGATGATTCGTCTTCAATAAACATATACTGGACGCCCAGTTCTCTCGCTCTTTTTACAATACCTGCAATATCAATTTGCCCTTGGCCAAGAATAACATTTTTTTCCACATCTTCTTTTCCAGTATTATTGCCTTTTACTCCGTGAGCCATGTCTTTTAGATGCATGAGCACAACAAAATCAGGATATTTATTCATTAATTCAATAGGGTTCACTCCACCATGCTGAACCCAGAAAACATCTAATTCAAATTTAAAATCAGTTGCATTTCTTGCCATATAATCAAAAAGGGTACCATATTCATGAGGTCTAAATTCATAACCATGAGCATGATAGGCAAGTGTGATACCTTCTTTTTTTAAAAGGGCACCTGCTTTATTAAAGGTTTCCACAGCAGCTTGGGTGATGTCAATATCAAAAGTATTACCAGGATGTGGAATCCAAGCGCACATGACAAATTTGACCTTGTAGCGTCTTGCTTTCTCAAGCACACTTTGTGGATCATCTCTTAGCTCAGGATAGGAGGCACCTATACTTACAGCCTTTAAATTATTTTTCTTAATTAATTTTCTAAAATCTTCTTCTGAAAGACCATAGGTATCACCTCCTTCAATATATTTGAGGCCCCAGCGATCAATAAGTTTTAGTGCTCTGTCTGCATTTTGTTCTAATTGATTTCTTAAACTGTAAAGTTGAATTCCTATATCCTTTTGTCCATACACAATCAATGCGTTGAATAGAAAAAAAATAACTGCGAAAAAAGATAGGTTCATCTGAAAAGGCTGGGATTTTTGATTCATTTTGGTTTGTTTTTTAAATTATTTGAAATTACTTATTTATTTTCAAATGGTCTTCAATCTAGCTCAAACATTCAATTGCTTATCTTTGATCAATGAGTAAAATGATATTTATTATTGGGGTTAGTGGATGCGGAAAAACAACAATTGCAAAGCAACTTTCGAAAAAGATAAACATACCCTTTTTAGAAGGAGACTCTTTTCATCCAAAGGAAAATATAAATAAAATGTCTACAGGAGAAGCGCTTACAGATCAAGATAGGCTCCCGTGGCTTAAGAAAATAAATAATGGTATTCGATCTCATTCAGAAAAAGGTTGCATCATTGCTTGTTCTGCTCTTAAGTTGGCTTATAGAAAAGTACTCTCTAAATCTCTTGACCAAAAAAAAGTTATCTGGTTCTATCTTAAAGGGAACAAAAATTTGATTTCAAATCGGCTAAAATTGAGAAAGAATCATTTTATGCCCTATTCATTGTTAGCAAGTCAGTTTGATGTTTTAGAGGAAACAAAAGAGTTAATTTCCGTTTCAATTGACCAGACAGAAGAGGAGGTGCTAGATGCAATAATTAAAAAATTAAGTGATGTCAAAAGCTAGTTGGGGTATAGTTGGCATGGGAGTTATGGGAACAGCGTTAAGTCGAAACTTAGCCCGTAATGGACTACGTTTAGCGCTCTACAATAGATTTGTTAAAAATCAGGAAGAACAAGTTGCTGCAAAAAAAATGGAGCAATATGATGAATTGCAGCAGGCTCAAGCCTTTGAGAATGTAGCCTCCTTTATCATTGCAATTGAGAGACCACGAAAAATTGTAATGATGATTTCCGCTGGCCCAGGTCTTAACGCTCTTATTGATAAAATGTTACCTTATCTAGAACCAAATGACATCTTGATAGATGCTGGTAATTCTCATTTTGAGCATTCTATTGATAGATCAAAGTATCTTTCAAAAAAGGGTATTCATTTTTTAAGTCTTGGAGTTTCTGGTGGAGAGGAAGGCGCCTTAGTAGGCCCTTCACTAATGGCAAGCGGAAATTTGAATGCCTACAATAGTATTGCTTCAACCTTAAAAAAAATTGCTGCAAAGAATTCCGAAAATAAACCTTGCTGTGTCTACTCTAATGGAGACGGATCAGGTCATTTTATAAAGATGGTTCATAATGGTGTAGAATATGCTGAAATGCAACTCTTGGCAGAATGTTATGATTTTATGAAAATCGAACTAGGAATGGCCAATGAAGCAATCTCAACATTATTTTATGAATGGGACAGAACTTCTTCAAAAAATTATCTACTAAAAATCTCTTCTATAATTTTAAAAACAAAAAATGATAAGGGTGCTATTATTGATCAAATATTGGATCAAGCATCTAATAAAGGAACAGGGAAGTGGGCTACTACAGCTGGAACAGATTTAGGAATTGCCATCCCAATGATTGCAACTGCCCTACAATCTCGATTTATCTCTTCTTTCAAAAAGCAAAGAGTTGAGCTTAGTAAGCACTTTGACCTTGATATTCCTGATCAACAAAATGTAGAGAGTGCAACCAAAAGTTTAAAAAGAGTGTATGATTTTTGCCGTTTAATGAATCATCATCAAGGGTTTTTGTTCATTAAGTCGGCCGCAGAAACATATAATTGGGAAATAGACTTGGCTGGTGTTGCTCAAGCCTGGACGGCAGGATGCATCATAAAGTCTGATCTGATGGAAGAATTGTCTTCACATTTTAGGTCGCATGATCAAATTTTGATAATGCCCTTTTTTAACCAATGGCTCAATACACATAAAGCAGTTCTAAAGGAAGATTTTAGATCACTTTTATCTCAAAATATCCCGATGTCTACCTGTTTTGCGGCATGGCATTATTTTTTAGGGATTACCCAAAAAGAAAGTAGTGCTAATCTTATTCAAGCCCAGCGTGATTTTTTTGGCACTCACGGTTTTTTGTGGAAAGCAAATCCTGAGAAAGGTATATCACACGGTCCATGGCATCAGAATAATTAATTTATTTTAAAGAGGTCTTTTTTATGGCACTAGATCAATTTGTTTGTATTCCTAAAAAAGATCTGAACATTCGATTTTTACTTGGTCAAAAGGGAAATCAAAATTTAGTCGCAATTGGTTTAAATCCTAGTAAGGCTGACGAAAACAAACTTGATCCGACCTCAAAAAACATCAAAAAAATGGCAGAAATGAATCAATGTGATGGATGGTATCTTCTTAATCTATATCCTAAAAGAGCTACAAAACCAAGTCAACTTTCTAAAAGTCCTAATCCAGTTTTGTACAAGAAAAATATTGAATTTATTAATGCGTTTTTAAGTACGAATAAGACGATTAGCAAAATTCTTTTTTGTTGGGGAAATCATGTTGATCATTATCCATATTTAAAAAAAAGTAGTTTATCAATAATGAGAATACTTGCTGACCAAAATAAAATATGCTATAGTCTAGGTAAAACACAAAAGAATCATCCTATGCACCCATCTCCTCTAAATATAAATCGTTTTTATGGTGGAGTTAAAAACCTACTATTAGAGCCATATGATCTCAATCATTATTTGAAATTTTATATCGAATCTTAAACATTCCTTAAAATCATTGAAAAAGTATCAACAAAATTTTTAGTTCATTTTTTTTTAATGTTTTGTTTACTTTCAGAGTGATTCTTTAAGGCTATTTCTTACCTAAGCAAATGTTAATCAACAATAAAAAGGGTTGAAAATCTTCTATATGATAATATTTATTGATAAGAAATGATAATAATTTAATTTGAAGTATAAATTATTGAATCCTCAATAAAAAACACCATTATAGCTATTCATTAATATAATATTCATTTAATATAATATATCTTTGTAATAAAATTAAAGAAAAGTGAAAATCACTAAAAAAAATATAATGTTGTTTTGTTCATGTTTTGTTTGTTTTAATTATTAATTATGAAAAAGATCTGTTATTTACTTTTGTTTGTTAGTACTCTTTCTACTTCCCAAGAAAGTGTTCCCAATTTTTCTCTATCTGAGATGCCCATGCCACAAAATTTAGTTGGGGTTTGGAGAAACGGTGACAATGAATTTTTAATTGTCCAGCCTACAGGTTCATTTATTCGCACTAATTCAAAGCGCAGAGCTTTAGCAAGTGGCCAAATTAGTCTTATTGATGGTAAGCTTCAAGTAGTTAGAACTGACATTGAAGATGAGTATCAATTGAAATACTTTTTAGGGAATGAGACCTTCACCGTGGCCAAACCACGCTCTGATCAAGCATGGTTATTTTTCAAAGTCGGAAATTGAGCCCTCTGATTAATCTTTTTGAGATTCAAAAATCGCTGTTCTGCAGCGATTTTTTTGTCACTAAGAAATAGTGAATCTGTTTTGTTTTTAAACAATTGCTATTGAGTGACTTTAAAAGTGGTTTTTCTATTCATTTGATGCACTGCTTCTGAGCTTTTTTTGCAATCACTTGGTAAAATCCAGCCCTCATATCCATTTTCTTTTAGACTAATTAAAGCAGTTGTTGCCTGGTCAATATAATCGTGAACTTCCAGAACCACCCGATATAAATTGTCAGATTCAAGGATGAAAGGTCTTTCCTCTTGGAAAGAAAGTTTTTCCATAAAACTTGAGGCATTGTTTTTCTCTTTAAAAGAGGCAATTACAAGTGCATATTCATAAGAGG
>OZSS01000739.1_pt1 | contig 15765 bp, 41 predicted proteins | sample 1779911 | NCBI WGS metagenome assembly OZSS01 (sample SAMEA2603589, study PRJEB24840) | metagenome | biome: Water; feature: Photic zone; material: Seawater sample | place: Mediterranean Sea | collected 2013-11-12 | depth 10 m | reverse complement strand
CCGCCACACGAACACAACAATACATCAAACACCAACACCAACATCACAACACACCCACAACAAAACAAAACACCAACGCAGACGAAAAGAAAACGAAACGCACACACACACATGACAACAACAACGAACACACATGGAACAGAAACTACACACAGAAACGACAACGACAACGGAAACATACCACAGGAACAACTAAACGCACACATAAAACAAAATCAGAAACATCAACAGAAACACAAACAAAGCAAACAAAACCTAACAAACTAAAACAAAACACCAAACAAAAATACACCAAACAAACACAAACACGAAACACAACAACAACTAAACAACCACAACAATAACACAAACACCAAGACAACACACACACAATAACGCAAACGCAATCGCATACGCAACACACAAACACACACACAACACACGCATCACAACACAACACAACACAACACAACACAAAACAACTACAAACACAAAACAACACAACACGACCAACGCAACCAACACAAACACCACAAACCAAAACAAAACCAAGAACAACAAACCACACACCAAACACAACAACAACCCAAACACAACAAACACACCAAACACAACAACACCACAAAAGAAACAACACACACTAACACAACACAGCACCAAACCAAGACAAACAACACACAAACCGCAACAAAACTACACCACACAAACAATACGAAACAAACACAACAACACTCAACACAACCAAACACAACACACAGGCAAACCACAGCCACAACCAAACCCCAACTAACCCAAACACACCACCAACCAACAAACGCACACCACAACAAACCTAAACACATTACGACACCACAACAAACAACACACCAATCAAACCACACAACAAACACAACACACACACGCCAACAACACAACCACAACAAACAAACCAACAAACACAAACCACACCACACCAACACGACACAACACAACAACACAACACAACAACAACACAACACAACAACACAACACAACACAACGCAACCCAGCACATCACATCACAACACAACACAACCACACATAACAGAGAAAACCACACCACGCACAACAAACACAAACGCGCACACAAAACAAACCAAGAACAAGAACAGTAACAATGCCACACACAAAAATAAGAAAACAAGAAAATAACAACAACAAACACAACATCACAAGACAACACAAACAAACCAAAACAAAACAACAACCAACACGCATCAACAACAAAACACAACAAATCACAAACCAACACCAAACGAAACCAACCCAACACCAAACCAAACACACCACACACAACAAAACAACAACACAACCAACAACGTACACAACAAAACAACAAACAACAACACAAACGCATCACACAACCAAACCAAATACACTACACTACAATACGCTACAATACAATACAACACACACCAAACACAACACCACAACAACCAACCAAGCCACGCAACACAAACAACAAGACAACACCAAACGCACCAAACACAACAACAAACACACCACAACACAACAACCACGCAACACAAACACACATACACACGAAATGGAACGGAACGGAACGTAACACAACAAAACAACAACAAACACCAAACCACACCAACACAAAACAACGCACCACACACGAAACCACAAAACGAAACGAAAAGAACAGAAACTCTAATGGAAATGAAACGAAGCAACACAACAACAAACACGAACCAACAACACAACAACACGCACACAACAACAACACAAGACCAGACACAAACAAAGACAACACAACACAGACAACAAAACACAACAAAACAACACCAACACGATACCAACACGATACCAACACAAACACAACCACAAACACACAAATCACAAACGCAAAACAAAACACACCAACACAACAAACACACAACGAAAACAAAACAAACCAACACCGACACACAACAACAAACACACCGCACAGAACATAACACAACAAACACAACAACCCAAACAAACCACAACAACAAACCAACAAAACAAACCACAACAACACAACACAAAACAGCACCACACCAAACACACACACACCAAACCAAACAACAACAAACCAATACACACCACAACACACGCAAATCACAAAACAACAACGCAACACAACAACACCACCTACACAACGCAACAAACCAACACAACAACCAACACGCAACAACACAAACCATAACATACAATACCATACCATGACACACAAAACAAAAACAAACACAAATCAACAGAAACAACACATACACAAACTAACCAAACCAAACCAAACCACACCACAACACAAACAACGCGATGCAATGCAAACCCACACGCAACGCAAACGCAACGCAACGCGCACAGCAACAACACAGAAACATCAACGCAACAAACGAAACCACATCACAACAACACACACCAACACCACACAACAACAAACCCAACCAAACCAAACCAAACAAAAGCCACAATCCACAAGCCACAAGCCAACACCAAACACAAACAAAGAACACACAACTCAACAGCAAACACAAAAGAAAACACATCCAACACAAAAAGTAGACAAACACAACATGCACACCAACACAACGCAAACGCAACAAAGCAACGCGCACAAACCCACAAACCAAACGTACACACAAACGCAACCACAAACCACAACAACAAGAACACACAGAAACGGAACGAAACCAACACAATAAAACAACAGCAAACAAATCAACACAACACACCAACAACACAATCCCAATCAAAACACACACAATCGCAACACAACACAACAACACAACAACGCAACACACCAACACAAAACAAACAACCACACACTGCAACAACGCACACACTAACACAAACCACAACACAACAAACTAAACAAACGAAACACATAAGCAACAACACAACAAACCAACACAAAAACATAACATAACACAAATCAGAACAAACCACCGCAGACAACAAACACACAAACCGCAGCAACAACAGAAAACAACACACAACAAAGACAAACAACACACAACCACAACACAACAGAACCCACCAACCAAAACTCAACAAAACAAACAAACAACTCAAACCACCACATAACACAACAACCACACAATAACACACAAATCACACCATAACACTGCAAAACAAACAAAACAACAACACACAACCGCAACAACACACACCGCAAACAAACCAAACCGCATCAACGCAAAGCAACGCAACACGACACAACCACAACACAATCACAACAACAACGCGCACAACACAACACCAACACAAAACAACACACCATGCGCACACCAAAGCAACAACCCAACAACGCAACACAACACGCAACACAACAAACACAAACCACAACACATAAACAGCAACACAAAAACAACACAACACAACACCACACAACAAACAAAACAACAACCGCAAGCAACACAACAAACAAAACAAACCAACACAACAAAACAGACAAACACAACAACAACAACAACACAACACAATGCCAACACAACAACACAACGCAACACAACAAAACCGAAACACGACAAACATAATAAGGCAGACCAACACACCACACATTAACACACAAAACACAACAAACCAATCACATAACACGACAACTCGAAAACCACACAACAACACAAACAACACATAACAAGCACACACACCGAAAACAACACACACACAACCGTAAACACACAACACGCAACAACAACAAACCACACCACAACAACAACAAACATACCACACAACAAAGCAAAGACAAGCACAACAACAACACAAACCACAACAAAACCAAACGCAAAACCGCCACACGAACACAACAATACATCAAACACCAACACCAACATCACAACACACCCACAACAAAACAAAACACCAACAAAGACACAACACAAAGCACAGCAACACGAACCGCAACAACAACAACACACATACACACCCAAACCGCACACAAACACACACCGCAAACCAGCAAACACCAAACGCAAACACCAACAACAACACGGAAACTAAAACATAAATACACACATCAACACCACAACGATCACAAGAACAATAATGATACCAAGGCCAATACCAATACCACAAACTCATCACAAGCACCAGCACAATCACAAGAACAAGAAAAGCTCAATCACAATCACAAAGCATCATCACAAGACCAATACCAAACACACTCACAATCACAACCACAATCACAAGCACAAACACAAGAACAAGAACAATAACAATAACAAACACAAGAACACGAAAACAGTCCAATGCCAAAAAGAAAAACAATAACAATACCAAGATCAATACCAATACCAATCACACGAGCAATAACAATAACAAGAACACTATCAACAACAACAACAAGAACACGCGCAACACACACACAATAACAAAACCATAACAAGAACTATATCACTAACATTACCAAGCCCAAGAACAATACAATGCACACTACCAATACCCAATACAAGCACACTAACAACACCACATAACAATACCACCCAACACACAAACCAAATCAACAAACCGAACAACAACACACACAAACACAAACCGACACACCACAAAACAAACCGCACAAACACATAAGCAACACCAACACAACAACAACAATAAACACAACCACAACGTACACATGCATACACACATACACACAGAAGCATACACATAACCATAAACATAAACAAAACACACATAACCCATACACATAACAGGCACATAAACATACACATAAACCAGAAACATACACAGCACCATACACATACACATAACAGAAGCATACACATATACATGCACATGAACAGAAACATGCATATACCCACACATAAACCGAAACATAACATACACACAGACACATACACATACACACAGAGAGACACATACACATACACATACACAGACATAGCAAAACATGAACAAACCAGAAGCAGAAACATAGACATGAACATGATCATGCACAGGAGCAGTAACAGGAGCAGGAACATAAACAGAAACATACACATACACATACACCAACCAGAAACATACACAGACCAAGCGCAGGAGCATGCACATAAACATACACATACACATACACATGAGCGGACAAACAAACATAAACATGCATATATACAGAAACAGAAACATACACAGGAAACACCATAAACATACACACTCACATACCCAATAACAAGAACACTAACACATAACTAAATAAGAAACGAAACAAAGACAAACATAAAACCAATAACACAGCAATAACAATAACAAACAACAAGAACACGCGCACACATCAAGCACACGAACACACATCAGTAACAAGAACAAACCGCAATAACATGAACAACCCGCACATAAACAAGAACATGCAGCAAACATTCATAACAGACAGCAAGACCAAGAACATGCAGCAATACCAATCACAAAACGCAAACACAATAACGGACCGCACTAACGATAAAATACACTAAACACAATAACAAAACATCAACAACCATGAACACACATCAATAACAAGAACATCCAACAAGAACTAGAACACACGACACAAACAACAACACGCCACAATGCCAAAAACATCAAACACGCAAAACAAACACACACAACAACTCAGAAACACACCAAAACAAACCACAGAAGCACACACCAAAACAACAACTAAACAACAACTAAACAAGAAATAAATACACCAGGTAAACAACAAACTAGACAACAACGGAAAGCAGAAACATACACAGACGCCGAACACTAAAACACAACAGCAAAAACACACAAACACAAACGACAAACGACAAACACAAACATAACACATAACACACACCAAACACAAAACAAACCAACCCAAATGCAAAACCACAACAAACAACATCAACCACACACAAAACAACAACAAAACAACAAAACACACACAAACCAATCACACACAAAACAACACAACCCGCGCACACAACACAAACACTACAAAACAACACACACGCAAACACCGCAATGCAAACGCAATGCAATTCAAACGCAACGCAACGCAACGCAACGCAAACGCAACAACACAAACAAACAAAACAAACAAAACAAACACACAAACAAAACAACAACACAAACACAACAACAACAACAAACACACACCACAACACACCACAGCACGCAACATAACACAACGCGCAACACACAAAACACACCAAACAAAAACAACACAAACCGACAACGAAAACACACACAAACACACACACAACGAACCACAACAAACAACACAACACACAACAACACAAAACAACACAAAACAACAGCAACGACACACACAACACAACACACATTGACACACGCAAATCACAGAAACAACACAAACAAAACACAACAACAAGACAAACGCAAACACAACAACACCTTAAACGCAACAGAATAAAGCCACAACAAAACCAACAACAAACAACATCACACGCACACCACAAAACAACACAAAAACAAACCACAACACAACACACACAACTCGCAAACAAAACAACAGCACACAACCACACAACCACATGCAACAAACAAAAACTAAACCACGCAACACACCATAAACAATAGAACACACACACCAAACCAGAAAGAAGAACACAAACCCTACAAACTAATCAACAACAAAGTCGAAACACACAGAAAACAACTACAATAACACAATCAACCACAAACACAACAAAACACAACAACCATAAACAACAACCACGCACGCAAGAAACACACATAAACTCAAATTCACACACAAAACAAGCCACACCACACACACAAACACAAACACAAACCAAACCTAAACACACACAAACCAAACCACAACATTACACAACAACAAACCACATAACAAAAACACAAACCAACACACCAACACCAAGCACACAACCCAACACAACCCAAACACACGAACTCATACAACACAAACCTACACACTTACAAACAACACACATACGCAAACCGCAACACACACAAACACAACAACACCCAATCAACACAACCAACAACACGCAACAACAAACATACACAAAACAGAACAAACAACTCATAACAAGCCACAAAGAAACCACAACACGAGAGCACACACGCACAACACAAACCAAAAATAAACATCCACATACAACAACATCACAAACGAACCACACAACACCAATCAAAACAAATACAAACACACCAACACCAATCACGCAACAAAACAAACGCAAATCACAACCACACCAATACAACAAACACTCCACATACGCAAATGGAACACACACAAACAACGCAGACACACACAAATCAATCCACAACACAAACCAACAAACAACAACTAAACGCATACACCAACAACAAACCCAAACCCACAACCAACACCAACACCACACCATTAAACAACACAAACAACAACACATAACACAACAACAACACCATACCAAAACGCAACACAACACAACACAACACAAACGCCAACAACCACACACCGCAACACAACACACCGAATCACGACAAACAAAACAGACCAACACACACCCAAATAACACACAACCAACAAAACAAACCAAATCACATAACAAGACAAACCAAACAAACACCAACCACACACACAACACATAACAAAGCACAAACACATACACACCGAACGCAACAAACACAAACCGCAAACGCCACACACACGCTACAAACCAAACCACAACACAAACAACCACAACATACCACACAACAAAGCAAACACAACCACACCACCAACAACACAAACCACAACAAACAAACGCAAATCCACACTAACACAACAAGACACCAAACACCAACACCAAACATCACAACAACGACAACAAACACACCAACAACGACAAAACACAAAAGCACATCAACACTAACCGCAACAACACACCAACAACACATATACACACCCGAACCACACACAAACACAAAACCGCAATTCAGCAAAACCCAAAACGCAAACACAACAACACGGAAACTAAATCATGCATATAAACATAAACCGAACAACAACCACAAGAACAAGAATGAAACCAATGCCAGTAGCAATACCACGAACTCATCACAAGCACCATCACCAGCACAAGAACAATAACAGCTCACTCACAATCACAAAAGACCATCACAAAACCAAGACCAATCACAATCACAAGCACAACCACAATCACAAGCACACACACAAGAACAATAACACACACACACTAACAAGCACAAGAACACGAAACCCGCCCAATACCAAAACTAATAACACTAACCAGAACAAGACCAGGACCAATACCAAGAACAGGATCAATCACACTCACAATCACAATATCAATAACGACCACAAGAACACGCGCAACACACTAACAATACCACTAACCAAAAGAACAATAACACACACATTACCAAGCCCAAGAACAATAACATGCACACTACCAATACCCAATACAAGCACACTAACAATACCAATAACAAGAACATCCAAGACAACAACACAAAGCAACAAACCGAACAACAACACACAGAGATCACAAACGAAAACAAACACACCACACAAACCGTACTGACACATAACAACACCAAAACAAAACAACAAGAAACCGAAACACAAAGTACGCATGCATACACACACACTTATACACATAAACATACACATAACCATAAAACCTAAATATAAACATACACATAAACAATACACATACCATACACTTAAACATAAACATGAACAGAAAACGTACACAGCCGCATACGCATACACAGAAACATAAGCACAAACATACACCTACACATGAACATAAACATACACATAGCCAGAACATAAACAGAAAATACACACAGAAGCAAACACAGACACATACACATACACATACACAGACATCGCAAACATGAACAAACCAGAAGCATAAGCATACACAGGAACAGAATCATGCACAGTAGCAGTAACAGGAACAGGAACTTAAACATACACATCCACATGCACAACCAGAAACATGCACATACCAAACGCAGGAACATAAACATAAACATACACATACACAGAAACGGACACACAACATAAACATACATATACACATAAACAGGAACATACACAGGGGCACACCGCAAACATACACACTCACAAACCCCAAAACAAGAACAATAACACATAACTACATAAATTAAGCGAAGCGCATAAACACACAGCAACACATAAACAACAATAACAATAACATACAGCAATAGCACGCGCACACATCAAGAACAAGAGCACACAGCAATAACAATAACAAACCGCAATAACAATAACAAACCGCAAATAACAATAACACGCATCAGCAACAATACCATAAAGCAAGACCAACAAGATGCAGCAATAAAAATCACAAACCGCAAACACATGAACGGACCGTAATAACGAGAAACACAACAAACACAATAACAAACAGCAACAACCATGGAGAAACATCAATAACAATACCATCCAACTAGAAAAACATAATACACGACACAAACAACAACACACACAATCACAACAACAAACACACACATCAAACACACAACAACAACTCAGAAACGCAACAAACCAACACACAGACGCACACCAAACAACAACACACAACAACTAAACAAGAAGTAAACATACCAAGTAAACAACAAACTAGACAACAACGGAAACCGAAACATACACATACGCCTAAACATAAGAACAACAGCGACACACACAACAACAACAAACCACAACTTATCACATAAACACACCAAACACAAGCACAACACCCCACACGCAACAAAACCACAACAACCACAACATCAAACACACCAACCAAACAACAACACAAACACACACCAAACACAAACCAAACACCACAACACGCGCGCACACACAACACAAACACAACAAAACAACACACAAACAACGCAATGCAACGCAAGGCAACTCAACGCAACGCAACCCAACGCGAACGCAACGAAACACACACAACAACAACACACCCAACAACAGCAAACCAAACACAACAACAGCACACCACCACAACAACACAACATTAACAACAACAACAACACACCACAACACGCAACATAACAACACGCGCCACAAATAAGCACACCAAAACAAAACAGGACACGACCAACCACAAAACAAAACACACACACACAACGAACGACAACAACACAAACACACACCAACACAAACACAAAACAACTCAAAACAACCAACACACAACAAAACACAGCCACACCAAACACACATTGGCACAATCCAACACAGGAACAACACACAACAAACGAAAACAACAACAACAATACAAACGCAAACCACAACAACACCTTAAACACAACAAAACAAACCACAACAAAACGACAACCAACAACACACACAACACAAATACAACACAACACAACAAACCACAACAACACACAACAAACCACATGCAAGTACACACCCCACAACAACACATAAACACTAGAAACACACTTAACCAGAAACAAGACACAGAAAACATGCACACTCATCAACAACAAACAAAGTATAAACAAATATAAACCAACTACACTAACACACAAACACAAAACACCCACACAACAAACCGCACCACAAACAACCAGAAACAACAACCAACACACACGCAACAAACAAAACACACAATCGCATCACACACAACACAAACCACAACAAACACACAACAACAACACACACACAAAACTACACCTAAACCAAAACAAACCAAACCACAACATTACACACCAACCATCAACTACCAAACACAAACCAACACACCAACACCAAACACAACACCCACAACAACCCAAAGCACAAATTCATACTGCAAAACCTAAACAGTTACATAACAACAACACAGACTCACACAATACACAAACGACAACGCAAAGACCCAATCAAAACAACCAACAACACAAACAACAAACTCAACAACACACCACACAACAAAGCAGACAAACCAACACCAACAACAAACCGAAACACACACGCACCAACACAAACCAAACCATAAACAAACACATACAACAACAGCACAAACGCAACACACAAAACACATCAACACAAGCGCAAAACACCAACACCAATCAAACAACAAAACAAACAAAATCACACACACAACAAAACAACACACACCACATAAACAAATGAAACAAACACGAACAACGCATACACATAAACACAAAACACTACACACCACAAACCAACAACAATACATAACAACTAAACGCTAACACCAACAACAAAACCAAAACCAAAAACCAACACCAAACCACAACATAAACACAACAAAACAACCGAAACACAACAAAACAAACATACCAGCACAACACAACACAACAAACGCAACGCCAAACACACACAACGCAACACACCAAACCGGCACATGACAAACAAAACACGACATACCAAAACACAAAACACACACAACAACACAAACCAATCACATAGCAACACAACTCACAACAACCACAACCACACAAACAACACAAACCAAACACAAACGCATACAAACCGAAAGCAACAACCACAAACCGCAAACAACACAACACGCAACAACAACAACCACAACACAACAACAACAAACCCACACAACAAAGCAAACGCACATGCAACAACACCACAAACCACAACACACACAAACGCAAAAGCCACACTAACACACCCAAGACCTCACACACCAACGCCAAACACACAACAACAAAACAACAACAAACATACTCTGAAGGCGAGACCCAACCGGACTTAGGCGGACGTGCAGTTGGGTGGTGTAGAGCAAGAAGTGATGGCACATGTGCATGACCAGTGCAGCAGCTTGGCTAGGAGTGACGGACGATGAACGTTGTACGATGAGTGACTGCAAAACGGTCGCAATGCATGTGTGGGTGCAAGATTTGCCCGCATCCGAGAACTAGCGCGATGGTTCTCTGTCGCGGTCGAGAGTTGTGAAGATTCAGCAGGCTGCAGGCAGCAGGCCACGAGTCGGCGGCAGAAAACGGCGATTCCGCGTGTGACTGTCGCACTAGTCCGATAGCTGGTGGTGTGAGTTGTCTGGTGGTGTGAGTTGTGTGGTGTGTGGAGGTGTGTGTGTTGTGTGGTGTGGTATGAGGTGTGGTATGCGGAGGAGCGAAGTGTGGTGGTGTGGTGGTGTGTGTATGTGTTGTGTGGTGTGGTATGAGGTGTGGTATGCGGAGGAAGGAATGATGGAGGAGGGGAGGCGGAGGAATGTCAGGCATGCCAGCTAAAAACAAGAACCCAACCCTTAGGCGGTTGGGAACAACGACGCACAACAAAGCACATCAACACTAACCGCAACAACACAACAACAACACACATCCAAACCCAAACCACACACAGACACACAACGCAAGCCATCACAACACCAACACACAACACAACAACACGGAAATACAGCATACAAATAAACGTAAACAAAACAACAATCACAATAACAAGAATGATACCAATGCCAATACCAATACCACAAAATCATCACAAGCACCATCACAAAGCACAGTCACAATAATATCAATCACTATCAAAAAGCACCATACAGTACCAAGACCAATCACAACCACAATCACAACCACAACCACAAGCACAAACACACGAACACATAAGAATAACAATAGCAATCACAAGAACACGAAAGCAGTCCAATACCAAAAACAATAACAAGAACAAGAACACGACCAAGACCAATACCAAGAACAGCAGCAAGAACACTCACAATAACAATATCAATAATGACAACAATAACACGCGCAACACACTGGCAATAACACTCACCAGAACAAGAACAACAACACGAAAATTACAAAGCCCAAGAACAAGACCATGCACACTACCAATACCCAATACAATCACACTAACGATACAAATAACAAGAACACCCAACACAACACAACAAAGCAACACACCGCACAACAACACACACACATATCACAAACGAAAACACACCACAAACAACCGCACAACACACACAACAACACCAACACAAAACGCACATAAACCGAAACACAACGCACACATGCAGCACGCACATGCACATACACTGAAACATACACATAACCATGCACATAAACAAAACATACACATAAACCATACACATAACATGCACATACACATACACATACATAGAACCTGCACAGCCTCATACACAGACACATAAGCATAATCATAAACATATAGACATAGGACAGAAACGCACACATACCCATAAACATAAACAAACACATAAAAGACACAGAAACATACACCGACACATACACAGACACAAACACAGACATAGCAAACATGAACAAGCCAGAAACAGAAACATACACAGGAACAGGATCATGCACAGGAAGAATAACCGTAACATGAACATAAACAGAAGCAGACACATACGCATACACAAACCAGAAACATACACAGACCAAACGCAGGAACATAAACATAACCATGCACCTACACATACACAGGAATGGACACACAACATAAACATACATATACACATAAACATAAACATAAACAGGAACACACCGCACACAAACACACTCACAAACCCGAACACAAGAATAATAACACATAACTACATAAGAAACACAGCACAGACAAACCAGCAACACCAATAAACAGCAATAACAATAACAAGCAGCAAAACACGCGTCTACATCAATACCAAGAACACGCCACCATAACAAGAACAAACCGCAAGCACAATAACAACGGCAAATAACAAGAACATGCAGCAACAACCACACCATACAGCAAGACCAAGAACATGCAGCAATAACAATCACAAACCGCAAACACAAGAACGGACCGCAATAACGAGAAACTACAGCAAACACACTCACAAACACCAACAATCATGAACAAACATCAAACCACAATAACATCCAACTAGAACAAGAACACACGACACAAACCAACAACAACACACGCACACTCACAAACAACATCATGCACACAAAACAAACACACAACAACAACTCAGAAACGCAAACCAACACGCAGACGCACACACCAAAACAACAACTCAACAACAACTAACAAGACATACACAAAAGAAAACAGCAAACTAGACAGCAAACGGTAAACAGACATACACATACGCCTAGACATAAACACAACAGCAACACACACAACAACAAACACAACTAAACCATGAACATACCTAACAAACACCAAAACAACCGCACAACACCACAACAAACACAACATCAACCACAAACACAACAACAACAACAACCACAACAACAAAACAAACACAAATCAAACACAAGCAAACAACACAACACATACACGCACACACAACACACACTACAAACCATCACACACAAACAAAACAACGCAAACCGCAAGGCAACTCAACGCACCGCAACGCAAACGCAACACACACAACGCAAGCACACACAAACACAAACACAAACAAACACACACAACACAACACAATACAACAACAACAACAGAACATAACAACATAACAACAACACTCAACAACACAACGCACCACAACACGCACAATAACAAACACCCATAAACACACCAAACAAAACAACACACAACCAACAACAAAGACAACAACACACACAACAAACACAACAAAACAAAACACGACACACCTAAACAAAACACAACAACAACAAACAACACACACAACACCACAACAACACACACCACACATTGACACACACACAGAAACAACACAAAACCAACGAAAACGACAACAATTCACACAAACCACAAACCCTTAAACACAACAAAACCAACCACAACAAACCAAAACAAACAACAACACGCACACCAACACAACAAAAAACAACAAACACACCAAGCATGAACAAACGCAAAACAAAAGAGCACCAACCAACCACCTACCAAAACACCAAAAACTAAAAGCCCAAAACATAAAAAAACAGAAAACACACCGAACCAGACACACATGACACAAACATACAACATAATCAACAACAGACATCAACACACACAGAAACAACTACAATAACACAACAAAAACAACAACCACACACAAAACACCACACAACCAACCAGAAACAACAAACACACACACACTCAACAACACAAACACAATCAAACCACACACAACACAACCACACCAAAGACAACACAATCAACACAAACACATGCAAACCTAAACAACAACAAACCAAACCACAACACTACACAACAAGCCAAAGAACTCAACAAACACACACCAACAGACCAACACCAAACACAAACCCCACAGCAACCCAAACGCACGAACTCATAATGCAAAAACCTAAACAGCTAAAAACCAACAACACAGACGCACACACCACACAACAGCCCAATACCCAACCAAAACAACCACACAAACAAACAACACCACAACACAATAAAACGCAACACAACAACGCAGACAAACCGAAACAACACACAAAAAGACAACACGCACACACAACAAACCAAGCCATACACAAACACATACAACAACATCACAAACGAAACACACAAAACAAATCAAAACAAAACACGCACACACCAACACCAAGCACGCAACAAACAAACGCAAAGCACAAGCAAAACAAAACAAACAAACACACCACATAAACACATGAAACAAACACACACACACGCAGACACATACACCCAACAAAACATTACACAACCCGACAACAACAAACCATGACACAACTAAACACAAACACCAACACAAATCCAAAACCAAACCCACAACCAACACCAACACCACACACATAAACAAACCCAACACAAAACATAACACAGCAAACAAACAAAACACAACACAACAGACCAACACAAACAACAACACATAACACAACAACAACACCATACCAACACCTTAAACACAACAAAACAAACCACAACAAAACGACAACCAACAACACACACAACACAAATACAACACAACA
>OZSS01000736.1_pt1 | contig 15800 bp, 13 predicted proteins | sample 1779911 | NCBI WGS metagenome assembly OZSS01 (sample SAMEA2603589, study PRJEB24840) | metagenome | biome: Water; feature: Photic zone; material: Seawater sample | place: Mediterranean Sea | collected 2013-11-12 | depth 10 m | reverse complement strand
CAGTGGGATATCTTTTATAATCATTAATATCATTGAACTGGGTTGGATTCACAAATATAGAAACCCAAACCTCGTCACATAATTTAACTGCGCTTTTAACAAGTGAAATATGTCCCTCGTGCAAAGAACCCATCGTTGGAACCAAGCCTAAAACTTTTTTCTCACTTGATTTATTTAATATAACCTCTAAATCTTTAAGTTTTCTGATTGTAGTCATCAAATACAAATTCGAATGCAAACTTAATACTTTGGTGTCAATCTTATATAAATTTTGTAATTTTGACAACCTATTAATGTTAGGATTTATGAAAGGAAAGAAAATTTTATTTATTTCTTCAGAGGTTATTCCCTATATGCCTCAAACCGAGCTTTCCTCAATGACATATAAACTCCCTAAACTTGTAAATGATAATCAAGGTCAGACAAGAATATTTATTCCAAAATATGGTGTAATTAACGAAAGAAGACATCAGTTACATGAAGTAATAAGGCTTTCAGGAATCAATTTAATTATCAATGATATGGATATGCCATTGATAATTAAAGTAGCTTCAATACCTAAGGAAAGAATGCAAGTATATTTTATTGATAGCGAGGACTATTTCAAAGGGAGAAATGTTTTTTTTAATGATAAAGGGAATCTTTATAAAGATAATGATGAAAGAGCTATTTTCTATGCCAAGGGTATCATTGAAACTATTAAGAAATTAAATTGGGCTCCAAATTTAGTTCATGTTCATGGATGGATTTCTTCATTAGTGCCTCTTTATATTAAACATTATTATAAAGATGACCCTATTTTTAGTAATACAAAGACGATTGTTTCAATCTATGAGGATAGACTTTCAGGAAAATTTGATAAAAATTTTCTCAAAAAAATTCAGTTTGATGAGATTATAGATGAAAACTTGAGTTTACTTAAAACACCAACTTATGAGGAATTATTTAAATTATCCTTAACTCAATCAGATGGTGTTGTGTTTACATCTAATTCTGTAAAAGAAGAATTTAAGGGACTTATTAAAAAGGATATACCAACTTTGGAGTGTAGTAGTAGTGACGATGACTATGAAAACAAATATTTAGAATTTTATAATTCCATGTTAGATGAATAAAAAACTCTTAATAGTTTCTTTTTTATTTTTTTTGTTTTCGTGTACTAAAGAATTTACTTCTATTGGAACAGAAATTCTGAAAGATGATTCCTTTGAAACAAAAGTAGAAAATATTGGTGTTTATGCATCTCAAAAAACCATAAGCCCCTTCAACACTACAAATCTACCTATATATCAAATTGGTGAAATTAGAGATAATATTTTTGGAGGTACAACATCTTCCTTTATTACTCAATTACAGCTGTCGCAATACAATCCTACTTTTGGTATTGCTTCTCAAGAAAAAGAAAATTCTGGAGATCCAGCAAATATTACCGTTATTCAAGAAAATGAGTTGGTAAATAGTGTTTATCTTGACATACCTTTCTTTACAAACAGAAATGATAGAGATGGTGATGGTGTAATTGACGCTTATGATGTTGATGACAATGATGTTAACAGTGATAGTGATGGTGATGGTGTATCTGATGCTGTTGAAAGAGCTAATGGAACAGATCCTTTAAACCCTGATACAGATGGCGATGGAATTCCAGATGGACAAGATGATGATACTATTAATCCAAATGCTGGAGCTATAATTTATGATGTGGATTCATTATTAGGAAATTTTGATGATGCATTCAAACTTAAAATTCAAGAGATGGATTATTATTTACGTGAATATGATCCAACAAATAATTTTGAAACTCGACAAAGATATTACAATGATAACAACATACTGGAAAACTTTGCTGGACAAGTTCTTTTTGACGGTGAGGTCCAAATAGATAAAAATGAATTGGTAATTTATAGAGAAGATGACCCAGAAACGACTGATATTGATGAATCAGAAGAAGTTAAAGAAAGATTATCTCCAAGAATTAGAGTTCCACTAAATACTGATTTTTTTCAGTCAAAACTTATTGATAAAGAGGGCTCAGTTGATTTAACTAATAGTGATAATTTTAACTTGTATTTCAAAGGAATATTTATAAATGCCTATGACTTTTCCGATCCTCTAATGATGATTTTAGATTTTGATTCATCAGAGATTGTAATTAATTATGAATATGATAAATATAATAAAAACAACACCGAGGAAGATTTGACTGATGATACTATTGATAGAGAGTCAGAGGATTTTATAATTACTTTCTTTGGTAATAAAATTAATCTGATTAAAAAAGATCTATTTTCATCTGAAATCATTACCAATATAAATTCAATAAATAATCTCTCTAAAATTTATTTAAAGGGTGGTGAAGGTTTAATGGCAGAAATAGATTTGTTTAAAGATAGCGAAGGCAATGACCTGTTAGAAGAGATTAAATCAAGACCATGGTTAATTAATGAGGCTAATTTAACATTTTATGTAGATCGTGAAACTATTGATTTAAATGGTGGTTTAATTGAGCCTTTTAGAATATATCTATACGATTTAGACTCAAATTTACCATTAGTTGATTATTACATTGACGATACGCAGGGCCCTAGAAGTTCTGAAAAGAAAATTAATCATGGTGGAATAATTGAGGTTGACTCTGACCAACGTGGAATTAAATATAAAATTAGAATATCAGAACACGTTAAAAATATTGTTAGGAAGGATTCCATAAATAAAAGACTTGGCCTTGTTTTATCCTCGGACATCACAAATATTTTTTCTACTGAACTTAAAGAAGGTTCTGGATTAGAATCTGTTCCACAATCTTCAGTTGTAAACCCGCTCGGCGTGGTATTACATGGCCCAGAGCCAGATCAATCTAATTATGAGAAAAGATTAAAGCTAGAACTCTTTTACTCTGAAATTAAAAATTAGATTATATAGTAAAAGTCTTTTTAGTTTTGAAAAAGGACTCAATAATACATATTCTATAACCCTTGAGCTTATAAATAAAAATTTTAATATTTTTTTGGAAAAACCATCATAGTGTTTATCAATAAAAATAATTCCAGATTTTAACAATTGAGTCTTAGTTTTAAAAGTTATTTTTAGGTTTATTCTTGATGATTTACCATGATGATGAGTACATGAAATTGAATTAATTAAAATAATTTCCATTCCAATATTTTTAGCTCTTTTACATAAATCCATATCCTCATAGTACATCCAATAATCTTCATCCCATCCACCAAGTTTATTAAAATTTTTCTTATCTATGGAAAAAAATGAGCCTGAAACCCAATCAGGTTTAAGCAAAGGTTTTTTATGATCCCTTAATCTGCTTTCAAATTTTAAAAATCTAAATAAGAACCTGATGATCCCGTTAAATGTTTTAATACTCAAAAATTTTCCATACGGGAAAGTTTTATTGCCATATGAATCTAATTGACTAATTGAGATAATGGAGTCTGAATGATTAATAATGTGTGACTTTAGTTGAATTAAACAGTTTGTTCCAAGTTCAGTATCAGGGTTTAAAAAAACAAAGTGTTCATATTTTGCAGCTTTAGCTCCCATATTGCATGCTTTAGAAAAACCTAAGTTTTTATCATTTATGATCCATTTGCATTTATTATATTTTATTTTGTATTCTTTTACAAGACTGTCATCAGAATTATTATCAACAATTATAACTTCATTGTTATTTATATTTTGTGATGAGATACTCTCAATACATTTTTCAAGTACTGACCATGATTTGTAATTAACAATGATAATGGATAGTTCAGGCATTAAAGCTTTTTTCTTAACCGAGCTACAGGTGCGCCTATCATCTCTCTGTATTTTGCAACTGTCCTTCTTGCAATTGGATAACCTTTGCCATTTAGTAGTTTAGTTAATTGGTCATCAGTGTAAGGAGATTTTTTATCTTCATTAAAAATTATTTCCTCCAGGGATTTTTTGACTTCAATTGTGGAAATTTCTTCACCTTTAGAGTTTTTTATTCCCTCTGAAAAAAATGATTTTATTAGTTTAATGCCGTATGGAGTGTCAACATATTTTGAATTTGCTACTCGAGATATTGTTGATATATCCATATTTATTGTTTCAGCAATATCTTTTAAAATCATTGGTTTGATTTTACTTTCGTCACCACTCAAAAAATATTTTTTTTGAAAATTAAGTATTGCTGTCATTGTATAAATTAAAGTTTGATTTCTTTGTTTAATAGCATCTATAAACCACTTTGCAGAGTCTAGCTTTTGTTTTATAAAAATCACTGCATCTTTTTGATTTTTATTTTTTGTTTTACTTTCACTATATCCTTTGAGCATATTTTTATACTCACTTGAAACAAATAATTCAGGTGCATTTCTTGAATTTAACTCTAATTTTAGTTCTCCATCAATAATTTTGATTGTAAAATCAGGTACAATTGAAGAATTCAATTTATTATTTTCATTGTGTGAACCTCCTGGCCTGGGGTTTAGTTTCTCAATTTCTTTTATACATCTTTTTAAAAGATCTTCATCAATGTTTAATTTCGTCTTAATTTTCTCAAAGTGTTTTTTTGAAAATTGATCAAAATGATTTGTAATAATATTTAATGCTAAATCAACTACTTGATTTTTAGGTTTTCTATTTATTTGCAATTCCAAACATTGTTGCAAATTTTTTGCACCAACACCCGCTGGATCTAACAAATAAATTTTATCAAGTATTTTTTGTATTTGCTCCTCCGAAAAATTTATTCCAAGTGTAAAAATTAAGTCATCAGAAATATCAATAATATCTCTCCTCAAGTATCCAAAAGGGTCCAAACTTCCAATTATAAATTCTGCAACAAGTAAATCTTCACCTCGTAATGAAAATGAGTGTAATTGTGTTTTTAGATATTGGTTGAAAGATTCACCAGATGTGAACGGTATATCCTTTTCATTGTCTTCGTTGTAATTATTTGTTTTAAGCTTGTAATCAGGGATATCATCATCAGATAGATAGTCATTTACATCAATTTCGTCGAAATCAGATTCATCGGAGCTTGGTGAATCATTCTCAAATTCAGTATTTCCTTCAATTTCATCTTGTGATGTGTCTAATGCTGGGTTTTCTTCAACTTCTCGAGAAAGTCTTTGTTCAAACTCTTGAGTTGATAATTGAATTAACTTCATCAACTGAATTTGCTGTGGAGATAGTTTTTGAGAAAGTTTTAATTGTAGTTTTTGATTAAGCATTATAATCAAAATTACAAAATATCGATTTAAATTTAGAAATCAGCATTCTTTGGTGTTCGTGGGAAAGGTATCACATCCCTAATATTATTCATTCCTGTAATAAAAAGAATTAATCTCTCCAATCCTAGTCCAAAACCACTATGTTTAACCGACCCATATTTTCTCAAGTCTAAATACCACCATAATTCTTTACTATCAATATTTAACTCTTTAATTCTTTTCTCTAGAACATCTAATCTTTCTTCTCTTTGCGACCCACCAACAATCTCCCCAATCCCAGGGAAAAGAATATCCATCGCTCTGACAGTTTTGGCGTCTTCATTAATTCTCATATAAAATGCCTTGATTTTTGCTGGATAGTCAAATACCACCACAGGACATTTGAAATGCTTTTCAACTAAAAACCTTTCGTGTTCGCTTTGTAGATCACAACCCCAATTTTCAATTTTATATCTAAACTTATTTTTTTTATTTGGCTTACAATTTTTAAGAATTTCAAATGCATCAGAATATGATAACTTGACAAAATCATTATTTATAACAAATTCTATTTTTTCTTTGAGTGATAATTCACTCCTTTTATCTTTTGGTAGAGACATTTCCTCTTTGGCTAATCTCTCATTTAAAAATTCAATATCATCTTTACATTTTTCATAAGTATGTTTTAGGATATATTTTATAAACTGTTCGGCAAGATTAATATTATCCTCTAAATCAAAAAAAGCCATTTCAGGCTCAATCATCCAAAATTCAGCAAGATGTCTCGATGTATTTGAATTTTCAGCCCTAAAGGTTGGACCAAAAGTATACACTTTACTGAGTCCTGATGCCATAGCTTCAGCTTCAAGCTGACCTGAAACAGTCAAATGTGTTTCTTTACCAAAAAAATCTTTTGAAAAATCTATTGATCCATCAGGACTCTGAGGAATATGACTTTTATCTAGTGTACTTACGCTAAACATTTCTCCAGCACCCTCAGCATCAGATCCAGTTATTATTGGTGTATGAATGTAAAAAAACCCATTATCATTAAAAAATTTATGTATCGCATAAGAAATTTCAGATCTGATTCTAATGACAGAGCTGATTGTTTTTGTTCTAATTCTTAAATGAGCATTATCGCGAAGAAATTCAAAAGAGTGTTTTTTTGGTTGAATTGGATAATTTTCGGAATCGGATGGTCCTAATACACTTAATTTGTCAACTAAGATTTCAAATTTTTGTCCCTTTCCTAAGCTTTTAACTAGCTTTCCAAAGACCTCAACTGATGAGCCCGTTGTTATTTGATTTATATCATTTTTATTCTTATCTAAATCAATAACACATTGAATGTCATTAATTGTTGACCCATCATTTAATGCAATAAATCTATTTGATCTAAATGTTTTTACCCAACCATTTACTTTAACAGGCTGATTTAGTAGTTTATTGTTATCTAAATCTTTAATCGGAATAGATCTTAACATCCTATACTTTTAAAATTTCTGCTTCTTTTGATGAAAAAATACTATCAATTTTTTTAATATAATTATCTGTAATCTCCTGAATATCTATCTCATAATTCCCTTTAACGTCATCAGAAAATTCTGACTTACGAATTTCATTATTTGCATCTTTTCTAGAATTTCTTATACTTACCTTTGCATTTTCAGATCCACTTTTTGCAAGTTTAACTAACTCCATTCTTCTTTCTTGAGTTAATGGTGGAATATTAATTAAAATTGATTCCCCGTTATTCATCGGATTAAAACCTAAATTACTGTCTACTATAGCTTTTTCAATGTCTTGTAATTTATCTTTTTCCCATGGTTGAATCGAAATTGTTTGAGAATCTGGGGTACCTATATTCGAAATTTGGTTTAAAGGGGTAAGTGAACCATAGTATTCAACCTTCAGGCTTGAAATCATATTCGGATTAGCTTTACCAGCTCTAATATTCAGCAACTCTTTTTCTAAATATTTTATTGATTCATCCATTAGCTCCTTTGTAGTCTCAATTATAAAATCCAACTCTTCCATCTTTATTTAACTTTCGTTCCTATAATTTTACCTTCAATTATTTTCTTTAAGTTACCAGTTTTGTTAATATCAAAAACAATTATGGGTAATTTATTTTCTTTACTAAGGGTGAATGCAGTAGAGTCCATTATCTTCAGGTTTTTAGAAATTGCCTCCTCATATTTAATTTCATTAAATTTTATCGCATTCTTATTTATTTCAGGATCATCATCATAAATACCATCAACACGAGTACCCTTTAAAATCACATCAGCTTCAATTTCAATAGCTCTCAGAACAGCAGCCGAGTCGGTAGTAAAAAATGGATTTCCAGTACCAGCACCAAAAATCACTATTCTTTTCTTTTCAAGATGACGAACTGCTTTTCTTTTAATATATGGTTCAGCAATAGCTTCCATATTAATTGCCGTTTGTAATCTAGTTTGTAATCCAATTTTTTCCAGACTACTTTGTAGGGCAAGACCATTTATTACAGTGGCTAACATACCCATGTAGTCACCTTGAACACGATCAATTCCATTATTTGCACCAGATAAACCTCTAAAAATATTACCGCCTCCAATTACAATAGAAACCTCAACACCCAAATCTACTATTGATTTAATCTCTCTGCTGTATTTATTAATAGTGTTTGGATCAATGCCATGACTCCTGTCGCCTAAAAGAGCTTCTCCACTTAGTTTGAGTAAAATTCTGTTGTAAATCATCAATATCTATGTAAATATAGGCATAGATAATAAATAAATAAATTTGGATTTAAATGAAATAAGTCAGACTAGTGATACCCTTTTAAAATCAGAAATTGAGCAATTTTGATTTACAGATTGGAGGTAATTTATAACACTAATTTTAGTATCCTTGATATAGGCTTGATTGACTAGTGTATTTTCTTTAAAAAACTTTTTCAGTTTTCCCTTAGCAATATTTTCAAGCATATTTTCAGGTTTACCTTCTGTCCTTAGTTGTTCCTTAGCTATTTCAATTTCCTTTTCAATAACTTCTTTTGAAACACCGCTTTCATCCAAAGCAATTGGACTCATTGCCGCAGCTTGCATCGCAATATTTTTTGCAACATCATCACATCCTCTAAAATTTTCTGTCAAACCTACAAGTGTGGCTATTTTATTTCCAGCATGTATATAATAACCTACAAATTTGGATTTAAGTTTTTTAAAACTACCAATTTCAATTTTTTCGCCAATAACTCCAGTTTGTTCTATGAGCTTTTCTTTTACAGACATTTCACTATCATAGCTTGAGTTAAATAGATCATCAATTGTATCACAACTTAGTGCAATCTCAGAAATTTGTTTAGCAAAATTTACAAAAGATTCATTTTTAGCTACAAAATCAGTCTCACAATTTAATGAAATAATTACACCAGAATTCTTTTCATTATTTACGGTAGCTATAACTGCACCTTCACTGGATTCTCTGTCAGCTCTTTTTGCTGCAACTTTTTGGCCTTTTTTTCTAAGATTTTCAATAGCAAGATCAAAATTACCATTCGACTCAACCAAAGCATTTTTACAATCCATTATGCCAGCACCAGTTGCTTTTCTCAATTTATTGACTTCGCTAGCAGAAATATTTCCCATAATTTAATTTTTTTCCTCGTTACTCTCTTTCTCAATTTTAGCTTGCTCTTCTTCTTTTTCTTTGTTTCTTTGGTCAAGTCCTGACTTTATTGAACTAGTCACTTTGTTGAGAATAATTTCAATTGATTTAGAAGCATCATCATTTGCAGGGATCCCAAAATCAACTAATCTTGGATCGGTGTTAGTATCTACCATAGCAAATATGGGAATATTCAACTTAATCGCTTCTCTTACAGCTATGTGTTCTCTTCTTATATCTACAACAAATACTGCTCCAGGAAGTCTAGTCATGGAATTGATTGAGCCAAGGTTTTTTTCAAGTTTAGCTCTTGTTCTATCAACACTTAATTTTTCTTTTTTTGATAAAGATTCAAAAGTACCGTCTTGCTTAGATCTGTCAATTGCTGACATTTTTTTAACAGCCTTTCGAATTGTAACAAAATTTGTTAACATACCACCTGGCCAGCGCTCTGTGATGTAAGGCATTTTAACTTCTTCTGCGCATTTGGAAACAATGTCTTTTGCTTGTTTTTTTGTAGCAACAAATAATATTTTGCGACCCGATGAAGCAATTTTTTCCAACGCTGAACATGATTCTTCAAGTTTTTGAATTGTTTTGTAAAGATTAATTATGTGTATACCGTTTTTTTCGGAATATATGTAAGGCGACATATTAGGGTTCCATTTTCTAGTAAGATGTCCAAAGTGAACCCCTGCTTTTACTAATTCTTTTATTTCCATATTGTCATAATATATTTAGTTTACTTTCTCAATTAGCAACAGTTTAAAAACTGTTTAGATGCTAAACTAAATTTCGTAAAACGAAATTTGACTGTGAAAAAATTCAAAACCTCTTTTAGAACTAATAACATATTATCTTTTAGAGAATTGGAACTTTTTTCTTGCTTTTTTCTGACCAAACTTTTTTCTTTCAACCATTCTAGGATCACGCGTTAGCAATCCTTCAGCTTTTAAAACACCTTTATTATCATCAGATATTTTACATAAAGCTCTGCAAATACCAAGCCTTATAGCTTCAACTTGACCAGTTGTACCCCCACCATAAACACTAACAGATAGATTAAATTTTCCTAAATTTTCGGTTAATTTAAATGGCTGTAAAATTTTATATTGTTGAGATTTTGTTGGAAAGTATTCTTTGTAATCTTTATTGTTTACGGTAAAGATATCTTTACCACTGGAAAGATATATTCTAGCTACTGATGTTTTTCTTCTTCCTATTGTGTGAATTGTTTCCAATATTTAAAATTCTTTTAGATTGATTAATTTTGGATTTTGAGCTGCATGCTTGTGTATATCCCCTGTGTAAACTTTGAGGTTGGAAAATATAGATGAACCAAGCTTATTTTTTGGTAACATTCCCTTAACTGCTTTTTCAATTAGTATCGAAGGATTTTTATCAAATATTTGCTTAGCAGTCTTTATTTTTTGACCACCAGGATAACCAGAGTGAGAGACATACTCTTTTGCTTCAAACTTTTTTCCACTGAGCTTAATTTTTTCCGCATTAATTACAACAACGTAATCACCACAATCAACGTGAGGGGTAAATGAAGGTTTATGTTTTCCTCTTAATATCTTAGCCACTTTTGATGAAAATCTACCCAACACTTCATTACTTGCATCAACTAATAGCCATTCTTTACTCACATTCTCTTTTTTTAAAGATTTTGTTTTAAAAATTTTTGAACTCAAAACATGTATTTTGGGCGACAAAACTACAATTTTTAATCAAAACAGCAAATGATTTGAAAAAATATAAATCAAATTTCTAGTGGGCTAGTAACCAGTTGTCACCGAAACCAATATCTACCTTAAGTGGCACATCCATTTGAATCACATTTTCCATATTATCAATAATAATTTTTTTTACAATATCTATCTCAGATAAGTGAACATCAAATACAAGTTCATCATGTACTTGGAGCAACAATTTAGAACTCAAAGATCTCTTTTCAAATTCATGGTCAATTTTAATCATTGAAAGTTTTATTATGTCAGCAGCACTCCCTTGTACGGGCGTATTAATTGCATTTCTTTCTGCTGATGATCTTAATATTGCATTTCTAGAATTAATTTCTGGTAGATACCTTTTCCTCTTCAAAATAGTTTCTACATAACCATTATTTCTTGCAAAAGATATCTGATCACTCATATATTCTTTGAGCTTTGGATAAGATTTAAAATAGTTGTTAATAATTTCTTTGGATTCGCTTCGAGTCAAATCAGTTTGATTACTTAAACCAAATGCTGAGACGCCATATATTATTCCAAAATTTACAATTTTAGCATTTCTTCTTTGTTCTTCATTAACATCATCAATATTCACATTAAAAACACGAGCAGCAGTACTTCTATGAATATCTTCATTATTAATGAATGCATTTTTCATATTCGAATCTCCACTCAAAAAAGCAATAATTCTTAATTCAACTTGAGAATAATCTGCACACAATAGTGTGTAGTTTTTATTTTTTGGTATGAAAGATTTTCTAATTAGTTTTCCCCTAGCTGTTCTTACTGGAATGTTTTGTAGGTTAGGGTTAGTACTGCTAAGTCTGCCAGTTGTTGTAAGCGTCTGATTAAACTCTGTGTGAATTTTATTTGATTTAGGATGGATTTGCTTAGGTAAACTGTACACATAAGTGGTTAATAGTTTTTGCAAAGACCTCCATTCTAAAATTAACCTTATAATTTCATGTTTTTTAGCAAGTTTAGATAGTGTATCCTCTGATGTTGAATATTGTCCTGTTTTTGTTTTTTTTGGATTGGATTCTAAAACTAGTTTTTCAAAAAGAACTTCTCCAAGTTGTTTTGGAGATGCAATATTGAATTCTGTTTCACTAATATTATATATTTTAGTTTCGAGTTTGTTAATTTCAAATTCAAAGATTTCCTTTGTTTCCTTTATTAAATCGGAGTCTAGCTTTATTCCCTCAAACTCCATTTTCATCAAAACATATGATAGTGGGTTTTCAATTTTTTCAAGAAGATCAATTAAGTTTTTTTGTTTTAAATCATTATAAATTTTTGAGAAAAGTTCCTCATAGTAGTAAATACTATCCAAACTAAGATTATCGTCATTTGAATCTACATCTAAATTAAATTTTAAAATTGTATTAAAATCATTTCGTGATCCAGGTGATATTAAATATGCTCCAATTTTTATATCAAAAAAATTATTGATTTTAATCCCATAGGCATAAAGAATTTTGGACAAGGATTTATGACTAAAAACAATTTTTTTTGTATTACTTTCAATAAAGTATTTAAATGAATTTAGGAGTTCTTCAGTTTTCTTTTTTTCAGCTTTTATATAATATACAGATGCCTTGCTCCAACAGAAAAACAAATAAATATCATTTTCATAATATTTTAAGTCAAAACTAAATATTTTTATTTTTTGAAGATTTTGTTTTAAGATAAGAATTCCAGTTTTTCCACTAATTTGTTGACTAACAAATTTACCCTTATATTCTACTTTAGACGTACTTTGCTCCTTTATCTCGTGATCATCTTTTTGTTTGAATAATTTAAAATAATTTTCCTTCAACCTTTTAAATTCTAGCTCTTCAAAGATTGAGATAATTATCTCGTTTGATGGTTTTGATATTTTCAGATTTTCAAGATTATATTTAATTGGAACGTCAGTAATTATTGTAGCAAGTTTTTTTGAAAGCATTGCCAGTTCCTGATTGTCCTCTACCTTTTCTTTTAACTTTCCTTTAAGGTTGTGGGTATTTTTATATAATCCCTCTATTGATCCATAATCTTTTAAGAATTTTTTTGCTGTTTTATCTCCAACGCCAGGTATACCAGGTATGTTGTCAACTGAGTCGCCCATCATTCCCAAATAATCAATCACTTTAATTGGTGAGTCAATTTCAAATTTTTTATTAATTTCTTGAACCCCCATAATTTCTATATCATTTCCAAATCTTGCTGGTTTGTAAAGAAAAATATTTTCTGTAACTAATTGTGCAAAGTCTTTATCAGGTGTCACCATGTAAACTTCAAAATCTTTTTTTTCGGCCCTTTTCGCAACAGTTCCAATAATATCATCAGCCTCATACCCCTCCAAATCTAAAGTTGTTATTCCTAAACCATTTAAAATATTATATATGTAAGGAACAGAATCTAAAATTACCTCTGGCGTAGCATTCCTATTGGACTTATATTCACTGTAAATGGCCGATCTATCTGCCGACCCACCCTTATCAAAAACTACTGATAAATAATCTGGATTTTCTCTTCTCTTTAAATCAAAAATAGAATTAAAAAAGCCTAGGATAGCACTTGTTTCAAAACCTTTTGAATTAACAATTGGATTTTTTATAAATGCATAGTATGCTCTAAAAATTAAAGCATAAGCATCAATTAAAAAAAGCCTTTTTTTTGACATCAAAACTAATTTACAAAGTATTAAAGTAAATTGATGGGTTTTTTATAAATACAGTAAAAATTATAGAGTTTCACATTAATATTTAAAAAATGCTATTTTTACCAAAAAATTTTAATGGCAAAATTTGGAGAATTAATAAAGTCTGATTTACCTATATTATTAGATTTTTACACTGATTGGAATGAATCTTCTTCATCAATGCATCCAGTACTTAGAGATGTTGCGGCGGCCATTGGTGATAAAGGAAAAGTTATAAAGATTAATGTTGATAAAAATAATGAGTTAGCCCAAGCTTTAAGAATAAAAGGCCTACCAACTCTTATGATTTATAAATCTGGCGAAATGATGTGGAGGCAAAGTGGTGAGCAAGATGCCAATACATTAATTAATTTAATTAACGAATTTATTTAATTTGTTCATTTCCTTAATTAAAAACCTTTCATTTTCAAAACTTGAAATAATTTCTATCAAATCTTTCAATTTGGTTATCTCATCATCAATTAAGTTTTGAATGTATTCTTGGTTTGGACTATCCTCCGAAGCCTTTAAAAGTCTCAATCTTTCAATTATTTGCAATGAAATATCCTCATATAATAATCTCCCTTTTTCTTTATTTAACAAATATAGAGGCTCCAGAAAACTAATTAGATAGTTGAAATAATCGTAACTACCATAAAGATCTTTGTAGATTTTCGTATTCTCAATAAATCTCACAATTGAATTTTCAATTTCACTAAACTTATAGTTGCTTCTTATTTGATCTTCGATCAGACCTCTTAGCCTTTCTGTATAGGTAAATATGTTCTCAGCATTATCACTTATATCAAAACTTTTACTATTGTAAGACTTAGAGTAGTAATTGATATATTCAAAATATTTATTTTCAATTTCTTTATAAATTGAATAACCTTTATTATACTTTTTTAAAGAATAATAGGTTTTGATATAAGGCTCACTTAATGTGTAGTAGCCATAAAAATCAATTGGCATTTTTTCAAGAGACAAGTCTAGAATTTCCTCTGCTTTTTCAATTTCACCAATTTCAATTAACGACTCAGATAGCCTGTGTAAATTACTTCTAAATGATATGCTGTTTTTTCTAGTTTCAGGATCATGATAAATTTCGGAACTCTGACTATTACCCCATTCCCATTTTTTTACAATATTGTACATTCTGTTTGCCTCTATTCTTCCCATTTGATAAGGGGTGTTTTCATTAATTGGAGTCTTAATAGGTACCAATTTATAAACTAGACCATCTAATTGTAGATAGTCCTTCATCCATATATACTCAGAATCTTTGTAACTACCACCAGTAAAATATATGGGTCTTTTCCAGTCATTTTTTGACAGAATATCTAACATTAAAATTTGATTTTTATACAAACCGCTTTTTGGAAGATCAATATCAATATAGTTTACAATTTTATCATAATCAACTGGATCAATTATTCCGCTATTTATAACATTTTCTTTATTAACATAAAATCTAACTTTATTTGTAGGATAATACACCATATTTTGAGTAAAAAGTGGAATATTTTTTAATTCATTAGATTCATAACCATATTGCTTTAATAAAAATTTGTATTTAGTTCTTTCATTGTCACTACTAATCCAACTTATGAAATCCTTCAAATCCCATCTCGTTGAATCTATTATATTCTCGAATTTTATGTAATCTCGAATACCATAGGCATATTGATTGTGTTCAAGAGTTGATTGTATTGGGTTACTTTTATAAGCTTTTCTCTTCATCTGGTCCATGTACCAATCGGTTGCCAATAAACTTGTATTTATTGTCCTTACATCAGTTCTATAGTTTTCAATTTCCTGTGCATACCAAAGTGCAAATGTATCATTATCACCAATTGTATAAATTATTGCTTGTCTATCCTCATCAATGGAGTCTAAATAAGCTTTTGCTAAACTTTGAGCGGTATATCTTTCTGACCGATCATGATCATCCCAATTATTAATAGCTAAAATTATTGGACAGGAAAAACATAAAATTGAAGTTATAATTAATGTTGAGTAGCTGTTAAGTTTTTTTTCAAAAAAATTGAATATTGATAAAAAACTATACCCAATAAAAATACAAAAGGTGTAAAAGGATCCAACAAGAGCGTAATCACGTTCTCTAGGCTCATAAATTCTTTCATTTAGGTAAAATTTAAGCGCCAATCCTGTGAAAAGAAACAAAATAATTAAAGGCCAAAAATTCTTAAAATCTATTTTATATAAAAAAAACAAACCAATTAAACCTAGTATCAATGGAATAAAATAATAAGTATTCCTAGCTTTGTTTGTTCTTAAATCAGTCGGTAAATTTTCTTGAGGACCTAAACGATATTCATCAATAAAATTTATTCCACTTAACCAATTACCATTTTCTGAACCACCCCTCCATTGTATATCATTTTGACGTCCTGCAAAATTCCATAAAAAATATCTGACGTACATTTTGTTGACCTGGAATAATAAAAAATATTTTAGGTTTGAAAATAAAGATGGTTTACTAACATTAAGATAAGAGCCATAATTAGT
>OZSS01000734.1_pt1 | contig 15825 bp, 16 predicted proteins | sample 1779911 | NCBI WGS metagenome assembly OZSS01 (sample SAMEA2603589, study PRJEB24840) | metagenome | biome: Water; feature: Photic zone; material: Seawater sample | place: Mediterranean Sea | collected 2013-11-12 | depth 10 m | reverse complement strand
TTTCCCGCATTTAAACATCATCGACAACGTTGCGTTCAGTTTAAAAATGAAGGGGGTGACCCGCAGTGATCGGCATAAGAAAGCCGTGGAAATACTTGAGTTGGTGGACATGGAGACGTTCCACAAACGGTTTCCCGACCAACTTTCAGGTGGTCAACAACAAAGGGTGGCTTGGCGCGCGCGCTGGTAACAAGACCACAAGTATTGCTGCTGGATGAGCCGCTTTCGGCGCTGGATCCGTTTTTACGGGTTAAAATGCGCGCCGTAATGAAAAAACTTCAAGCCGAATTAGGGATTAGCTTCATTCACGTCACCCATAGCCAAGAAGAGGCGCTGGGTTTGGCCGATGAAATTATCGTTATGAACAATGCCAAAATTGAACAAGCAGGCGCCGCTCATAGCGTGTTCAACGAACCCAAAACCGAATTTGTGGCGCGGTTCCTCGGCGGGCATAACGTACTTGATTTACCGCATGGCCGCGTTGCCATTCGCCGCGATGCGATGCGCATTCTGCCCGAAACAGACGCGCTAATCTCGGCCCAGATTACCGCCGTTGAATATCAAGGTATTCACGTATCTTTCACGGCCAAAGTTTTTGGCGGGCAAGAAGTGACTATCCTGATGGCGGATAGCGCTTTCTTTGCTGCGCCAAGCCAACCCGGCGAGGCCGTTGGCCTAAGCTGGGATCAAAACGCTGTCCACACTTTGGCAGCATAACCTTCCAACACCATCACCAACATTACTGGAGTACAGAAATGATTAAAGAAACCAAACTAAGCCGCAGAAATCTGCTTAAGGGCGCGGCTGCCACTGCTGCTTTTGCAGGAGGATCCACTTTGGGTGCCCCAATGATTTGGGCGCAGAACATCAAGGATGTAACCCTGCGTCAGATCGGAACAGGCGTTTCCAACCTGAATGAAATTGCCGAAAAAGTGAAAGAAGATCTTGGCTTTAACCTCACCATGACGGCCCTGGATACTGACAGCGCGGCGCAGCGCGTTGCGACCCAACCGGGCAGTTTTGACATTGCAGATATTGAATATATCTCCTGCAAGAAAGTTTGGCCTGCCGGGAATCTGCAGGCTATGGATGCCAGTAAATTGGACAATTATGACAAGATCGCACAGACCTTCAAATCTGGTAAACTCACCCCAACCAGCACGATTGCACAGGGCACAGCGCCGCATACGGTTGGCTTTGTCGAAGGGCCCAACGGCAAAAGCTTTGCAGATCATGAATCCGGTTGGATGACCATGGTACCGACAATTTATAACGCAGATACTTTGGGCATTCGCCCCGATCTAATCGGCCGGCCCATTGAAAGCTGGTCCGAGCTTTTGAACCCAGAATTCAAAGGCAAAGCCTCTATTTTGGATATCTCGTCGATTGGCATCATGGATATGGCAATGGTTTGTGAAGCAATGGGTGAGATCACCTATGGCGACAAAGGCAATATGACCAAAGAGGAAATCGATAAAACGATTGCGATCTTCACGGAGGCCAAGAAAAGCGGCCAATTCCGCGCCTTCTGGAAAACCTTCGATGAAAGCGTTAATTTAATGGCAAGTGGCGAGGTTGTGATCCAGTCTATGTGGGCACCAGCCATCACAGCCGTAAAATCGCGTGGGATCCCATGCGTCTATCAACCCTTGAAAGAGGGCTATCGCAGCTGGGGCGGCAGTCTGGGGCTTGCAGCCTCATTATCAGGTATCGAAAAAGAAGCCGCTTATGAATATATCAACTGGTATCTCTCGGGCTGGACCGGCGGGTTCTTAATGCGCCAAGGCTATTATTCAGCTGTCCCTGAAACCAGCAAAAACTTCATGACAGAGAATGAATGGGGCTATTGGTTCGAAGGCAAAGCCGCAACGGGTGATATTACCTCTCCATTTGGCGATAAACTGGCCGTAGCCGGCGAAACGCGTGATGGTGGATCTTTCTATGACCGCATGGGCGCGGTGAAATGCTGGAACTCTGTGATGACAGAAAACCAGTATATGGTGCGCAAGTGGAACGAGTTTATCGCGGCCTAAACCCCCACTGACAAGCAGAGGGTCCCAGCGCCTTGCTGGGACCCTTCTTTACAAATTCAAAACCCTAAAAATTGCCTGGTTCAAAAATCCATGAGACAATATCTATTCTCCAACCCTCTGTGTTTAAAAGCGGTTTTCTATGCGCGCTAATAACACGATGATTGGCTGGCTTCAGGCGGCGCCTTTGGCCATTATACTGGGCGGCTTCCTAGTGATCCCGATTATAATGATCGTTGTGGTCAGTTTTTGGGGCGCGACCGAATGGTCCATTTATCCCGCTTTTCAATTTGACAATTACGAATTTCTTTTTTCATCTTGGGTCACATATTCCGTCTTCCTCAAAACCTTTAAATACGCCTTTGTAACATGGGCATTAACGCTCCTTGTTGGGTTTACGGTTGCGTATTTTCTGGCATTCCATGTGCGCAAATTGCCTTGGCAAATTGCCCTATTTTTATTGTGCACCGTGCCGTTTTGGACGTCAAACATCATCCGCATGATTTCTTGGATCCCGTTTTTGGGCCGTAATGGAATCGCCAACCAAACTCTTCTCGGTTGGGGCATTGTCGACGAACCGCTTGAATGGCTGCTGTTTTCAGATTTCTCGGTGATTTTGGCTTTCGTTCACCTGTACACGCTTTTCATGGTTGTTCCAATTTTTAATTCAATGATGCGGATTGACCGCTCCTTATTAGAGGCGGCCACAGATGGGGGAGCCAATGGGCTTCAGACATTGTGGAACGTGGTGATCCCTCTTTGCAAACCCGGCATCATGATCGGAACGATCTTTGTGGTGACGTTGGTAATGGGTGATTTCATTACGGTGCGCTTCATGAGCGGCAGCCAAAGCGCCAATGTTGGGCGTTTGATTTCAAACGATATCAACTTGTTGCTTTACCCGTCAGCCTGCGCAACGGCCGTGGTATTGTTGTGCACGGTGCTTATTATCATCGCGATTTTTCTTCGCCTCGTCGACATCCGAAAAGAGCTTTAATATGGCCCCACGTTCCTTGAGTTTTTACATATTGGCCGGTTTTTTCATTCTATTCGTCATCTTTCTCTATGGCCCTATCCTCACCATCGGCATTTTAAGCTTTCAAGAGCCGCAAGGTGGGCTGACCTTTCCCATGAACGGCCTGTCTTTCTATTGGTTTCGCGATTTGTTCGAACAACAAGCTGTTGGCGATATCTGGGGCAGCTTTCGCAGATCGCTGATCCTGGGCCTTGCCGTGATAATCACAACGGTTGTGGTCTCTGTGCTGGGCGGTCTGGCGTTTCGCAAACGCTTCAAAGGATCCACCATTCTATTTTATCTCACCGTCACGTCGCTGGTGATCCCGTCGATTTTGGTGTCGTTGGGCGTGGGGCTGCTGTTTGATCAATTGGGGTTTACCGTGCATTGGAGCAGCTCGGGATTTGGCGCACAGTTAACATGGACGCTGCCCTTTGGTCTGCTGATTATGTTTGCAGTCTTCAACCGGTTTGACAAAAGCTATGAAGAAGCGGCCAGAGATCAAGGCGCAACAGCTTGGCAAACCTTCGCGCATGTGGTGTTGCCCATCATTGCGCCCTCTTTGCTGGGTGTGGCGCTATTTGGATTTACGCTCAGCTATGATGAATTTGCACGGACCCTTTTAACCTCCGGCAGCTATAACACTCTGCCGCTTGAAATTTTCGGCATGACCACCAACGTCACCACGCCGGTTCTCTATGCATTGGGTAGCCTGACCACGGGGTTTTCATTCATCATGATTGGTGTTTTCTTTTTAACGTTTTGGATCATGTCTTCGCGCAAGAAACGAGCCGGCTCTGATGCTGGCAATGGGATGTTGTAACGCGATGGCCGTATATCTGATCAACCCAAATAGCACAAAAATCATGACGGAAAATGCGCTGCATGCCGCCCATGCCGCCGCACCTGATCTGGAGTTTATTGGTTGGACTTCCCATAACGGCCCGTCAGTCATCGAAGGGTCTGAAGATGGTGCAGCAAGCATTCCCCCGCTTCTGACATTGGTTCAAAAAGCCTCGGATGCGGGGGCAGATGCAATTATAATCGCCTGTTTTGATGATACAGGCCTGAAGAAGGCAAAGGAAATTGCCCGATGCCCCGTCATAGGAATTGGACAGGCGAGCTATCACATGGCTTCACTTTTGGCCGAAAAAAGTGCAGTTATTACAACCGTTGAGGCAGCGGTTCCGGTTCTTCAGAACAACATTTTAGCCATGGGGTTCGCCGATCATATCCCGGTTGTAAAGGCCGCGAATATTGGCGTTGCCGAATTAGACACGGACACAGGAAAAGCTCTTCAAAAATTCAATTCAACAGCGCAGAGTATTCAACTGACAGCACAAATAAACACGTTCATCTTGGGATGCGCGGGCGCTGTTCAAATTTCATCAGATTTTGCCTTAACGGCCGGATTTACCGCAATAGAACCCGTGAGCGCTGCGGCGCGGTTATGCCGGGCGATATCAGCGCGTCTCTAAGCACCGCATTAGCGCTCAAAATTTCTTATCCGCAGTAAAGGAAGAGCAAAATGGCACCAGATTGGCTTTGCCTTACAGGCTGAAACGCCCGAACAATTCCAATATCAGCTGAAATTTAAACTGCTTTCGCGCGATATAGGAACCATTGCAAACAAAGCTTATGCATTTTTGACAGGTTGCAAAGAGGTATGGCGGGTCATCATTTGCCGCCTAAAGAAGGCGACAATAAAGATCGCGGTCATGATTAAAATGATCGTAGGGGCCGGAGCGCTATCTATAAAAAAACTGGCATAGGTGCCCAGCAGCATCGACACCATGCACACGATCACAGATACGAAAAGCATTGAGGAAAATCTGCGGACCAGTAAGAAGGCGATCGCCCCGGGCGCGATCAGAAGTCCGATTGCCAGAATAAGACCTGTCGCAGACAGGGTCGCAATAATGGTGAAAGACAAAGCTGCCAACAAGCCATAATGTAAACCGTTCACCCAAAGCCCCGAGGCGTAGGCCTGCGCAGGGTCAAAGCTGTGCAACAGCCAATCTTTCCATTTCAAAAGCAGCACAAGCCCAACAGCCGCTGAAATCAGCCCTGATGTCCAAAGTTCATGCGGCTCTACCCCCAGCATATTTCCAAACAGGATATGATCCAGATGCGCGCCCGTTTCCACCCCCACATACAGCAGGATGCCCAGCCCAAACATGCCCGAAAATACCACCCCCATCACCGTATCCTGTTTCACGCGGCTATTGCTTGCCAGATAGCCAGTGGCCAAAGCGCAGGTCATGCCAGCAGCAAAGGCACCAATCAGCAAAGGAATTCCAAGAATAGAGGCCACAACAATGCCGGGTAAAATAGCATGGCTGACAGCATCACCCATTAACGCCCAGCCTTTCATCACCAAGAAACAAGACAGCAATGCGGTGGGCACCGAAACAATGATCGAGATCAGAAAAGCGTTTTGCATGAATGCGAACTGAAACGGCACTATAAGCGTGTTTAAATCCATTACTCTTTTCCTACAGCATGCGAGGCAAAATGCTTCTGCAGCGCATGTTTGGCTTTGCGTTTTGCGGCCAACAGCCCGTGCGCCGGAGCAAATACAAAAGCAATCAGAAAAATCAACGTCTGCAAAACCACAATGATGGCGCCGGTGGCCCCATCCAAAAAGAAACTAATATAGGCTCCAAAAAAACTGGTCAGCACGCCGATGGCAACCGAGGTCACGATCAAGCGTGAAAATCTATCACAAAGCAAATAGGCGGTTGCACCCGGCGTCACGACCAAAGCGATCACTAAAAAAGCACCGACGGTTTGCATGGCTGCCACCACCGATGCAGACAGTAAAACGAAGAAAATAGCTTTCAAAAGGCCAGGCCGAAGCCCGATTGTGCGGGCGTGGTTTTCATCAAAAAACGTCACCATCAAATCTTTCCATTTGGCCAGCAAAACAGTCAGGGAAACCAAGCTGATAAGCGCCAATTGCAGCGTATCTTGGGGTGTTATTGCCAAAATATTGCCCATCGTAATCACTTGCACCGACACGGATATCGGGTTGATTGAGACGATAAACAAACCCAAGCCAAAAAAAGCGGTGAAAATCAATCCGATGATCACATCTGCCTTTAAACCCGATCGCTCGGATAAAAACAGCATGGCCCCGGCGGCCAAAGCGCCAGCAAGAAAGGCGCCAAGCGCGAATGGCAAGCCAAGAATATAGGCTCCCGCCACCCCTGGCACGACCGAGTGGGACAGCGCATCCCCAATCAACGACCAGCCTTTCAGCATCAGATAGGCTGATAAAAAGGCACAGACACCTCCCACCAAAGCAGACACCCACATCGCAGTCGCCATATAGCTATAGGTAAATGGCTGCAGCAAAAGGTCCATCAGCTATTTCCATCGGTCCGCTGCGTCTTGTCGCCATATTGAACAAATGGGCGTTCATCATCGGTAAAGATGGTGATCGCGCGGGCATCTGCATCCTCATGCAGCGCCTCACCCCCTAATGTGAAATGGCGCAAAACCCCACCAAAAGCGGCTTCAAGATTTTTGCGAGTGAAGGTTGTTTCGGTTGGTCCATGGCTCAGCACAGTGCCCTTGACCAAAATCGTTCGGTCGCAAAATTCGGGTACCGATCCAAGGTTATGCGTCGAAACCAACATCACGCGCCCCTCGTCTCTCAATTCTTGCAATAACGCAATAATTTGTTCTTCTGTTTTGACGTCAACGCCTGTGAAAGGTTCATCCAGCAAAATCACTTGTCCATCCTGCGCTAAAGAGCGTGCGAGAAAAACCCGTTTGCGCTGCCCGCCCGACAACTCACCGATCTGGCGGGTTTTGAACGCCTGCATATTCACCCGGCGCAAGGCCCTATCAACCGCGTCATAATCGGTTTGCTTCGGGCGCCGCAAAAACCCCATATGACCAAAACGCCCCATCATCACAACATCTTCGACCAAAACCGGAAACGCCCAATCAACATCTTCAGATTGCGGGACATAGGCAATAAGATTTTTTGCCAAAGCCTGTTTCACGCTCTGGCCAAGAATTTTAATAGTGCCCCTGGCGGCGGGAACAAAACCCATAATGGCTTTAAACAAGGTTGATTTACCCGCCCCATTCACGCCTACCAAGGCGGTAACCGTGCCGCGCGGAACGTCAAAGCTGGCATCCCAAAGCGCGGTGTGCCCGCTGCGATAGGTCACCGTCACATCGCGCGCCGATATCCCAATATCCGCTGGATTGTTCAGATCATTTCGTGAACTTGGTAAGTCACTCATGGTATTGTCCCTTGCCACATGCGCTGGCGTATTTTCTGGCAAACCAACCGCCGCGCTTTGATCTATAGATCCGACCCCAATAGTTACATAGTCTAATTTGAGCCTCCCGACAGTCCTTTCACAACAGTGCTTGACGTAACCCTTAGAAGATCAAGATAGGTTGGGACTGCGCCAGAGGCTGCGCTCAGACTATCTACGTAAAGCACCCCCCCATACGCTGCGCCTGTTTCGCGGGCCACTTGCTGGGCGGGCGCCGCATTGACTGTGCTTTCGCAAAACACGGCTGGAATGCCGTGTTTCCTGACGCCATCAATCACCTTGCGCACTTGTTGCGGTGTGCCAACTTGATCCGCGTTCATTGGCCATAAATATAATTCTTTCAACCCAAAATCGCGGGCAAGATAGCTAAAAGCCCCTTCGCAGGTTACCAACCAGCGGCGCTGTTCGGGAATGTTTGCAAGCGCCGCACGCAACGGTTCAATGGTTCGGCGCAACTCACCTATATAAGCCTGCGCATTGGCGTTGTAGATCGCCGCGTTATCAGAATCATGCTCGATAAAGGCGGCTCGAATATTGTTAATATAAATCACCGCATTGTCTAATCCCATCCAGGCATGCGGATTGGGTAAACCTGCATAGCTTCCGGACTTAATTGAAATGGGTGTGATTCCGTCGGTCAAGGTAACTGAGGGCACCTGTTTCAAGTTTTTTAAGAACTGTTCAAACCAAAGCTCCAAATTCATCCCGTTCCACAAGATCAGATCCGCATCTGAGGCCTTTACGATATCTTGCGGTGTCGGTTGATAGCCATGAATTTCAGCACCTGGCTTGGTAATCGAGACCACATCAGCAGCCTCGCCAGCAACATGTGCCGCCATATCGGCAAGCACTGTAAAGGTGGTCACCACTTTCAGTCGCGCCTCTGCCATTGCGCTTGTTGCGCTCAAACAGGCAAAGAGAGCCGCCGCCAGATACAAGACACGTGTAAGCATGAAAGATCCTTTGCATGTCGCTCGCTTCTGTAAATGCAAATCACTTGCAACTGTCAAGCCTTACTGCGAGTTAATCGCAACAGCGCCATCATCGAATCACATGCCGCGCCAAATTGAAAATAAATGCACATGATTCATTTTTTTATATAAACCGTTGAACGCCGACGATTGCCTAAGCGCCATCCCAGCGCCGCAACAACCAATACCATTGGTCCGGATTTTCCAATATCCGTTTTGACAGGCTGTCATTGAAAGCTTGGGTCATGGTTATGCTGTCCGAATGCGGAATTTCTGCTTCAAATTCAACATCAAATTCATTGCCATCGGCAATCCGCGTTCCAAAGGCCGGGATCATTGGAATACCATATTTAATCGCCAAATTTGCTGCCGAAAGCGAGGTCAACGCATCCTTGCCCAAAAAAGGAAGACGGGCCCCGTCAGGATGTTTCTCATCTAACATAATGGCGATAACGCGCCCTGCTTTCAAATGCCGCACCAAAGCCCGTGTGCCGGCGCGCCCAGTCGACACGATTGGGTTTCCAGTTGCTTGAATGCCCGCCAATAATCGCCGTTGATAATGGCGATTGGCCTGCCGACGATAAACAGCACCAGTTTCTATACCGCGTTTTTTCAAAACCGCGCGAACCGCCTCCCACTGACCAAAATGACCCGAGACAACAATAGCCCCCTTGCCCGCTGCAAAGGCCTTCTCCAATGTTTGCAAACCCTCGCCTGACACGTGAAATTTATGCGAAGCGGCTTGAAATTCTGTCGAGTGATAAATTTCAAACAAGGTGCGCCCCATATGAACGCCCATACGCTGACAAATATTTAACCGTTGAGCACGAGGCATATCGGGAAAAATTTTCAAAAACTCGCGTTCAAACCAGCGCCGCGCCGGCGGATACCAACGCAGCACCCAACCAATCGACACCCCCAAGGCCTGCGAACGCCGCGCGAAACTTCTTCCACGCGAAAACGTTATGGCCGACAATAAGGGCAGATATTTGAAGTGATGCCAGGTGGCTCTTATCGAACGAAAAATCATCACTTCTTTTGAAGTTTTGCTGAAGAAATTTCCAGACTAAAAATACCATCCTATCGAAAAATTCCACTTTAATATGTTTTTGGGGCCTGATCTCAAATATGAAATGCTTGGACGCTTAAAATTAAATGAACAATCAATCGCCAGAGTGGGTTATTGCAGCTGTTCAATAGAATAGGTTGGCGGCTGGCAGGCTCGGTCCTTTAACAGGGTTTTTAGAACGATATCGTGATCGGCGTTGGAAAACGCACTGGCATAAAGCCCCTTCTGAATCAAAACACTGTCCCATCCAACTGCCTGCGCACCGGCAATATCATGATCTAAACTGTCTCCAACCATCAAAAACCGCTGCGCCTTAAGAGAGGCCGACAAAGCCTGAAAAACTGGCCGATGCGGTTTTCCATAATAAATCACCCGCCCAGATCTTTACGAATAGGCTCGCGCCAGCGCGCCGGCCGAGATTACCAAACCATCTGCCCGCGGGGAATGTTGATCTGGGTTCGAACAATAAATCGGCAAATCTGCGGCGAAGGCTTGATCCAAAACCGGCTGCCAATCTGCCAGTTTGGCCGCGTCTGGCAAGCCCATCAACAGCACCGCCTGCGCATTGTGCAACTCTGTCAGTTCAATACGCAACCCTTCCGCCCAGGCCAATGCATCACCCTGCGCTCTTTCAATCGCAAAAAATTTACTCTGCGCGATTTTGCCCTGATCAATATCATGCCATAAAGCTTCGCCGCTGGTCATAATTTGATTGAACAGCCCATTTGAAAACCCCATATCGGAGATCCTCTTGGCATTTGGCGCGGCGCGTTTGCCTGAATTTGAAAGAACGGATAAAGAATGCCCAGCCTCGGCGAGACCAACCAGACAGTCAATCGCGCCCGCATAGGCACAACTGCCATCATGTAGAACCCCCCATTGATCAAAAATAATGGCGTCATATTTTTGCGCGATTTGCGCTAAACTGTTGATGCATTGGGTCATAACATAGATAATCCGTCGGTTTGGGCCATATTTTAACACTCAATATAGGCTCTATCACGGCATCGCAAATTAATGGGAATAACGGAAAAGCTGAATAATTGAATTTGGCAGAGACCCGCTAAGCCCAATCGGGGATTTGGCGATATCTTCTATAGATCAAGGAAAAGACAGGTTAGGCCGAACCATCTAGGCGCTAGGGCTCGGGCGGAAATTATGTTAGCTCTGGCGAGTGAATTAGATATGTTTATCACCCATTTATCTGCGCGGACGCGAATAAAGGCAGCCTCATAAAACCTCCGCCGCGCAAGAGAATATTTTGTTTTGGGGTGATAAGACCGCGCATGCTTTATCGCTTTTATTTCAAAATCCCATCAACGCGGCGCTGAATGCAAACTGCATAGATCTGGCGACCACCCAATCCCTTAAGGCCGCTTGCAACATCAAAAATAAGCTGCATACTCGTCTCGTTCGCAAACCATTTGGGATCAGTGTTGCAAATGCTCTGTCAATCCCGCTGCAGCTAATGATGGAAATTTTATGAAACGACTGATTTGTGGGGTGATTGCAAGTTGCCACTTAGCGTCCGGCGCACTCGCTCAAACCCGCTACTTTTTATTCCCAAGCGAGGTACCCGCCTTCACCGCACAATACGCCAGTATGGTAAATGTTTTTGGAATTGCCCATTCCGTTCAAACCAGCGATGCGTATGGTATTCAATTTTCGCTTTCCGATAAAAGTGACTCAATCAACGTTGTCTTTCCGGGACCATTAGCAGAGGCGTTCGAAATGGGCAGCCCGGTTGTTGTTCAAGGCGAATTTGATGGTGAGCGTTTCAAGGCAACCACCATATTAGCACAATTTTCCAGCGAATATTTCCCCATAGCTGCGCTGGATGAATTGCGATCGTACGGCGTATTAATTGATAAGGACTGAGCCTGTCTAAATTGCGCCTGTCACTTTATGTTGCGGCCCAAAACTATGCTGGGTTGCCAGCATAGACAGGCATCATATATCTTTCCAGATTATCAAAAAAGCGCCTGACCCGACGCCGGATAATTGGTTGAGCTGAAAAAACAATCTGCCTTGCATCGCCAAAACGCAACCTACGCGAAAAGGCTTTCGCTAATGCGCCGCGCAGCGGATTGGAGCAGGTCTTTGCTCTTGATAGCATCGGGAATATTCACGCGCTGCGTTGGACCATGAAAGGCAAGCGCCGCAATATAGCGATTTTTCGGATCCGTGACAGGCACCGCAATCGCAACCATATCATCCATGAACTCTTCTTGATCAAGCGCGTAGCCATTCTTTCGGACCTGAGAAATCTCAGCCAAAAGAGTTGCTGTCGACACATGGGTATTTTTAGTCATCGCTTGCAGATGCAGCGTTGCTAAAAAGTTTTTCAGTTTGGCCATCGGAAGGCTCGCCAAAAATGTCTTCCCACTAGCAGTGCAATGAAAGGGCACGCGCGAGCCGATTGGCAATTGGATCCGAAACGCCCACCTGGTTTCGACGCGGTCCAAATAATCCATGCCGGTTTCACGCGGCACCGCGAAATTCACAGTTTCCCCAACCTCTTGCGCAACATCCAATAAAATTTGCCGCCGCATGATGTGATCGCGTGAATTATAAAGCAACCCCGCACCAATTTCGCGCAAACGGCGCGCAACTTGATATTTTTTACTGTTGCTAAGACGGGTGATAAACCCAAACTCTTCCAGCGTGGCGCATAAGCGATGCACGGTCTGTTTGGGAAGATTCAACACAGCATTAATCTCGGTCGCCGTCATAGGGCGATCGCTTTTGCCCAGCACTTCAAGGATCAATAAAGTGCGCAAATTGCTTGGAGTTTCTGTCGGGCTCTGCATGGGGGCTCAAACCGATTTTCTTCAAGAAAGTGATTTACATGTATCTCGAATCATAGTTAGCATCATTTTTGTATAAAATCGAGAATAAAAGTCTCATTATTTGATATCGGGGGAATATGGGGTTCGATTTCGTCATTGTTGGTGCGGGTTCCGCGGGATGCGCCCTTGCCAATCGTCTATCAGAAGATGGACGGTATACGGTTGCGTTGATCGAAGCTGGGCCGCGCGATACCAGCCCTTGGATCCATATTCCAGTTGGCTATTTTCGAACAATGGGCAACCCCAAAATGGATTGGTGTTACGAAACCCAAAAAGATGTTGGGATCGCCAATCGCTCGATCCCCTGGCCGCGTGGACGGGTCCTTGGCGGCTCCAGTTCGATTAACGGCCTTCTTTACGTGCGCGGCCAAGCACAAGATTATGATGGCTGGGCGCAGATGGGCTGCACGGGCTGGAGCTGGAGCGATGTTCTTCCCTATTTCATACGGTCCGAAACCTGGGAAGGCACAGATCAAACCGGGCTGCGCGGAAAATCAGGGCCGCTTTCGGTTCAAAACTCAAGATTAACACGAGATGTGGTTGATAAATGGGTCGATGCCGCGGTGGATGCCGGATATAAGCGTAATCCCGATTATAACGGCGCCGATCAGGAAGGCGTTGGATATTTTCAACTGACCATGAAAGGGGGGCGGCGTTGTTCTTCCGCCGCGGCTTATTTGACCCCCGCGCGTACGCGCAAAAACTTGAGCATTATCACTGATGCGCAGGTCGAAAAAGTGGTGATCGCTGAAGGGCGTGCCATCGGTGTACAAATTCGCCGGCATCAGCGGGTTGAAACGATTTCGGCAAGCGCCGAGGTGATCCTTAGTGCCGGGGCCATCGGCTCGCCGCAGCTTCTCATGCTCTCGGGCATTGGCGCCGGGGGCGAACTTAGCGCGCATGGCATAGAGGTTTTATCAGATCTTCCTGGCGTAGGTAAAAACCTACAGGATCATCTGCAGGCCCGTCCGGTTTTCAAAACCACGCTCAGCACCGTGAATACCGAAATCAACAGCTACTTAAAAAAAGGCTTGATTGCGGCCAAATACGCGTTCACGCAGCGCGGCCCAATGACGATGGCCGCCAGTCTTGGAACCGGCTTCCTAAAAACCGAAGCGCATTTAGAAACGCCAGATATCCAATTTCATATTCAGCCCTGGAGTGCATTAAAACCCTCGGATGGGCCGCATAAATTCTCGGCCTTCACCGCTTCCGTTTTGCAACTGCGCCCCGAAAGCGCTGGGCATTTAACGCTGAGCTCGACCAATATCGACGATCACCCAGAAATTCATCCAAATTATCTATCCACGGACACAGATTGCCGCACAATCGTAAAAGGCATTCAAATCGCACGCCGCATCGCGCAGTCAGAACCGCTAAAATCTCATATCACGGAAGAATATGCCCCCGGGGTCGGGGTCGCCCTAGAGGATGAAGTGGCCACGCTGGATTGGGCGCGTCAAACATCCGTGACGATTTACCATCCAACCGGCACCTGCAAAATGGGCATCGACCCAATGGCGGTTGTGGATCCGTCGCTAAAAGTAAAGGGCATTCGCGGCCTGCGCGTTGCTGATGCCTCAATCATGCCGCGCATAGTCAGCGGCAACACGAATGCACCTGCGATCATGATTGGCGAAAAAGCCAGTCAGCTGGTGTTGGAGGATGCATCATGACTTTTGCAACCCCGCTTCATAAAGTGGATATCATGGTCAATCATGAACAAAACCCACTTTCATTTTCTGTCAGGACAATCCCCTCGGCCATGGCAGCGATCAATAACGATATGAGGGAAACATCATCAAGGGAGGAAAATTGATGTTTAATCTTAAAACCCTAAGCGTGGGCACAGCAGCCCTTACGCTGATGGCATCAGCTACATTTGCTGAAACCACCATCCGGATCCAATCCGTGCTTGGAAACTCAACTGACGAAGTCTACATGCTTCAAAGCTTTGCAGATGATGTTGAAGCCCTGACAGCCGGATCGGTCAAGATTGAAATCTTGCCTGCCGGCGCGGTTGTTGGCCCACGCGACATTATGGATGCCGTAGATGCCGGCTTGGTGGAAGGTGGCTTTGCTTGGACCCATTATTGGGGCGGAAAGCATCCGGCCGCCAACCTATTTGGCGCGCCTATTGCCGGTGCCGGTGTTGGTCTTGACGCGATGTCATTCCTATCATGGTTCCAATATGGTGGTGGCCGTGAATTATACGATCGCCTGTGGGATGAAATGGGCGTCAATGTAAAAGGCTTTATGCTGCAACCCGTTGGCCCAGAAGCTCTGGGTTGGTTCCCCGAAAAAATCGCAACGATGGATGATTTCCGTAAACTGCGCTTCCGGGCTCCTCCCGGAATGGTAGGCGCCGCCTATAACGAAATCGGCGTTGCCGCCGTTGCGATGGGGGGAGGAGACATTCTTCCGGCCCTTGAAAAAGGCGCTATTGACGCGGCAGAATGGTGCTGCCCAAAGCCGGACTCTGTTTTTGGGTTCCAAAAAGTGTTGAAGCATTACTATCTGCAAGGCCTTCATCAGGTTGTTGTAAATGCTGACCTTTACCTCAATGGCGACGTCTATGACGGTCTTTCAGCAACTGAGAAAAAAGCGATTGAAGTTGCCGCGAATGCCTCTTTGTCAAAAGCTCAGTCTTATCGTATTTACTCGAACGGACAGGCGCTTAAAGACTTGACCGAAAACCATGGTGTTATTTTAGAAGATACACCGGCCGATTATTTCACCGAGTATATGGCCGCGGCCAAGAAGCTTCTTGAAGAAGCCTCAGCTGAAAACGAATTCTTTGCAGAAGTTTGGCAATCTCAAAAAGATTTCGCCGATGTGGCCGTGCCGTTCTGGGCGGGTGCACAGGCGTCAAATGCCAGCTTAGGCAAAGCGCATGCCGATACGCTGAAGTAATTCCTAAACACACAAAACGGGGCCCTTCGGGGCCCCAACCTTCATTTTTGGTAAAACCCGAAGGCTTTTCCAAAATTGAAGGCTCTTTTGACAAAAAGGACCACACAGGAAGGGAGAACGGGCGTGGCTGAAGAGATTGCACCCGAAGAGCTAGAGATTGCAGATGAGTTGATCGCAGAACGCCGCACCGAGCGTCCTGGCGAAACCCCCGAAGATATGACGCCCTGGCAACGCCCGATCACCGGATTTATCGATCTGTTAAATGATTGGGCCGGCAAGCTGCTATGCTTGTTAATGGTTCCGTTAATCGGGGTGGTTGTTTTCGAAGTGATTTCGCGCAATGCTTTTGGCATTATGGCCAGCTATGGCTGGGATGACACGGCGCGCGCGCTCGGGCTTGGGCCCACGCTATTTGCCTACGACATCAGCCGTATGATCGCGGGTGTGCTGTTTATGGGCGCCGCCGGCTACGGCCTGATGCGGGGCGTGCATATCCGTGCTGATTTCCTGTATCGCAGTTGGACCGACAAAACCCAAGCAACCGTTGATGCCTTTCTTTATATGGCGTTTTTTATCCCATCTATGATCTTTTTCACCATCATCGCGTCGCAATATTGGGAATTGGCCTACCGTACGGGTGAAACCGCGTTTGATAGCCCATGGGAGCCCCTTCTTTGGCC
>OZSS01000732.1_pt1 | contig 15856 bp, 18 predicted proteins | sample 1779911 | NCBI WGS metagenome assembly OZSS01 (sample SAMEA2603589, study PRJEB24840) | metagenome | biome: Water; feature: Photic zone; material: Seawater sample | place: Mediterranean Sea | collected 2013-11-12 | depth 10 m | reverse complement strand
CTAGTGTTATCACGACCAGATGAGTTAAATACAATGTCGAGAGATTTTTGGGTAGAGCTTGGAGAAGTTCTTGAAGAAATCAATAAAAATTCAGAAGTGCGAGTTGTGGTAATGTCATCGACAGGCAAACATTTTTGTGCAGGCATGGATCTGAGTGCTTTCTCAAACGGAGTTGATAATATTCCAGATGGGAAAAAACCTGATCATGCTCGAATAGGTGAAGCTGTTTACAGAGTAGCAAAAGAATTGCAAGGCTATATTAGTAGTTTAGAAAAAATTAGAGTCCCGGTTATCGCAGCAATTCAAGGAGGCTGTATTGGTGGTGCTGTTGACCTTGTTACGGCATGTGATATTAGGCTTGCCTCTAAAGACGCATTTTTCTGTATACAAGAAATTAATATTGGTATGGCAGCTGATGTAGGAACTCTTCAAAGACTTCCAAAAATTATTCCTGATTCTAAAATGAGAGAAATGGCATATACAGGTAGAAGAATGTATGCGGATGAGGCAAAAGAGTCTGGCTTAATAAGTGATATGTATGAAACTCAAGAAGAAATGCTTGAGGGTGCTAATAAGTTAGCAAAAGAAATAGCTTCAAAATCTCCAGTAGCGATATATGGACTTAAAGCAGTAATGAATTACTCAAGAGACCACAGTGTAAGTGACGGTCTTGAATACAATGCTTTGTGGAGCGGAGCAATGCTAAGTCAAAAAGATATGACTGAAGCTATAACTGCTAACATGGAAAAAAGAGATGCATCGTTCGATGATATGGTCGATGTTAAAAAGTTTAACGAATCGGGCTCTTAAGATTTTCTGAGAAATACAGGAACAGTTGCTGTAGATTCAGCTTTTGAGTACTTATATCCATCCACATCAAACCCAGATAAATCTTCAAAATTAGTCACCTTATTTTGAATTATCCATCTAGCCATTAGGCCTCTAGCTTTCTTTGCATAGAAACTGATGATTTTATAGTTACCGTTCTTATAATCTTTAAATGTTGGAGTAACAACATTAATATCTTCAGGTAATTTTCCTAAAACTGTAAAGTACTCTTTTGAGGCTAGATTAATTAAGAGATCAGACCTTTGGTCTTTCAATTCATTTAAAACATTTTTTTGAACCTTATCACCCCAAAATTCATAGAGATTCTTTCCTTCTGAAGTTTCTAATTTTGTTCCCATCTCAAGTCTATAGGGCTTCATTAAATCCAATGGTCTCAATATTCCATATAAGCCAGATAAAATCCTTATGTGTTTTTGAGCAAATTTCATTTCAGCATTATTTAAATCTTCAGCTTGAAGTCCTTGGTATACGTCTCCTTTAAAAACAAGCATTGAAGGCTTCGAATCAGCAGATACTTTTTTTGCTGGAGACCATGATTGGTATCTATCGAAGTTCAGTGTGGCAAGTTTATCGCTTAACCCCATTAAAGTTGCAATATCTTTTGGTTCTTTTGTTTTTAAGTTGTTAATGAGTTTTGAGGATTGACTCAAAAATGCAGGTACAGAATGATCATGGTTTGATTCAAATTCATAATCAAGTGTTTTTGCTGGAGAAAGTACTATAATCATGGCTGTATTTTAACCAATAGTTAAAGACATACAATAATGTATTTAGAAAAAGGCATAAATATTTTAGGAAAATTCATATCTTTGATGATTCCAGTAATGACAATATTAATGATAGTGATAATAGTAGCAAGATATTTCTTTGGTATTGGGCTTACAGGACTTCAGGAATTAGTAATGTATCTTCATGCATTCATATTTCTTGGTTGTGCTGGATATGTTCTATACAAAGATGAGCACGTTAGAGTAGATATTTTTTATAGAGGCTCATCTAATTCATATAAAAATAATGTTAACTTTATATTAAGCCTTTTCTTCCTGTTACCAGTTTGTTTTGTTATTGGTTTTTATTCTATTGAGCTAATTGAGATGTCTTGGAAAATTAGAGAGGTTTCAACCGAGGCTGGTGGTCTTAATTATGTTTACATTCAAAAAACATTAATCATTCTTTTCCCACTTACTATGATTTTAACTTTCGCATATCAACTGATTCATAAAAAATGGAAATAGTCCCTCTTCTGTTACTGATGATAATTTGTGTTGCTTTACTGGTAGGTTTTCCAGTGGCATTTACTCTGGCGGGTGTATCAATAATATTTGCATTGATTTGCATTCCCTTAGGAATTTTTGATCCAACTATTTTTAAAAGTATTCCAATTAGAATTTTTGGAATTATGAATAATGTAACATTGCTTGCAGTTCCTCTATTTATTTTTATGGGAACTATTCTTGAAAAATCTGGTATTGCTGCAAAGATGCTTGAAAATATGGCGAAGGCTTTTAGAGGTATAAAAGGTGGATTGTCTATATCGATAATTATTGTTGGCGCTTTACTTGCAGCAAGTACAGGGATTGTAGGTGCGACTGTAGTAACTATGGGTCTAATGTCCCTCCCAATTCTAATAAATCAAGGATACGATAAAAGCTTCTCAGCTGGGTTGGTTGCATCCACTGGGACTCTTGGACAAATAATTCCACCATCCATAGCCTTGGTTTTGCTTGGTGATGTTATGTCAAATGCATATCAAAGAGCTCAAAATGACATGGGTATATTTTCCCAACAAACCGTAACTGTTGGAGATTTGTTTATAGGTGCTATTATTCCTGGAATTCTGATATGTATTGGGTATCTTATTTATACACTTTATAAAAATAGCAACAATTTAGATTTAAAAGATACTTCAACAGAATTTGCTATAGATAAAGTTGAATTATTTAAGACGCTGGCGCTTCCAATAGTCTTGATTTTTTTAGTTCTAGGTTCAATATTTGCAGGTATTGCAACACCTACAGAGGCGGCTGCAATTGGAGCATTTGGTGCTTTATTGATTGCATTAATAAATAGAAAAGTCAATTTACATTTCTTAAAAGAGACTTCTGAGAAAACTGCAATTGTTTCAACAATGATTTTTACAATTCTTATTGGTGCATCAATTTTTTCACTTATATTTAGAGGAGTCGGAGGTGATGAGTTAATTGACCTAATTTTTAATTCTCTCCCTGGAGGAACATTTACTGCTCTAATATTTGTCTTAGTTATTATTTTTTTTCTTGGTTTTATTTTAGATTTTATTGAGATTTGTTACGTAATAGTGCCACTTGTAGCTCCACCTCTTTTGATGATGGGCTTTGATCCTGTATGGCTTGCTATTTTATTTGCAATAAACTTACAAACATCATTTTTAACTCCGCCATTTGGATTTTCGCTTTTTTACTTGAGAGGCGTTGCAGATGAGAGCATACAAACTAAAGAAATTTATAAAGGTGTTATTCCCTTTATATTAATTCAAATTATTATTCTTTTTGCAGTTATGCTATTCCCAATTCTAGTAATATAAGAGTTAATGAACAAAAAATTCCTAATCATATCTACTTTCTTTATCTTAATTGGCTGCTCAGATAGTTTTGTTGAATTAGAAGACAGAGTCAAAATTCATGCAGAAAAGAATGGTATTAAGAAGTCTTATTTTCAAGTTAAAAAAGAAGCTCTATATATTCAACAATGGAGCAAAGACGATACATTCATTGATGAAATTAATGAATTTAAAAGATTAGATAAAGAAAATTTTCCTGAAAAAGGCAAAATTCTATTTACAGGTAGTTCAAGCATAAGGTTTTGGTATTCGTTAGAAGAAGATATGGAACCACTTGAAGTCTTAAATCGTGGTTTTGGAGGAGCACAAATTTCTCATGTTATTTATCATTTTGAAGAAATTATTAAGCCATACAAACCAAAGGCTATTGTTTTTTTCTGTGGGACAAATGATTTAACTGCCCTAAAAACTCCAAAAGAAACTATGGGTGATTTCAAAATATTCTTAAGTCTTGTTAGGAATGAGTTTGGAAATATTAAAGTTTACGTAATAGGTATAAAGCCATCTGTTGACAGACTTTATCTTGATAAAGAAGAAAGGATTTTTAATAGTTCGATTAAGCTACTTGCAAGTCAAGATGCTTACTTAGAGTATATTGATGTTTGGGACTCTATGCTAAGTGAGGATGGTTCTAGAATGCCAGAATTGTTCATTGAGGATGGCCTTCATATGAATAAAAAAGGATATGAAGTTTGGACAAAGCAAGTAAGGAAAAGTCTTTCAAAAGATTTTAATATTTAGCTAAACAAAGGGTTTTTACCCCACTTGTTCTCATCTTTTTTTCCCGGAAGTATGCATAAGATTGAAATTATTAGTAATCCAATAATTATTAGATATGAAAGTTGCCACCAACCAGAAATACCTATATCTTGAAGTCTTCTTGATGTTACTGATATTGAAGGACATAAAATAATTACATTAAAAATCAAGGTCAATGGTCCAATTGGATTTTGCACACTCTCCCATTCTTTATCTCTCATCTCGATTCCGTATGTTAATAAAGTTGGATAACTTTCGATTGATAAAAATAGCATTGTCTCAAAAAAAGAAATCAAAAAGCTTACAATAAATACAGCCAAGCAAAAATACCAAAATTCGCTTCTACAAGCTCTTCCGCTGAAATTATTCCAGTTGCTAAAAACGGAAACGCATGCATCTTTTATATTCATAAGAAAATAATAATTTATGCGTATGATATTAGACAGTGAAGAAGTATAAAAATTATTTACGTATTTCTATAAGATCTGCATTATTCTTTTGAAGAACTCTCTCTGCTCTGTAACTAGATCGAACCATTGGTCCTGAAACAACCTCAAGAAATCCCTTTTTAAGTCCTATCTCTCTATATTTCTCGAACTCTTCTGGTGTAACCCATCTTTCAATTGGGTGATGGTTCATGGTTGGTCTTAAGTATTGTCCAATAGTAAGAATATCAACTTTGTTATCAATAAGATCATCCATAGTCTGATCTATTTCTTTGTCCGTCTCGCCAAGGCCTAGAATAATACTTGTTTTTGTTAAAACCATTGGATTAATGCGTTTTGATTCTGCAAGAACATTTAAGGTTTGTTGATATCCTGCTCTTATATCTCTTACTTGATGGGTTAACCTTTCTACAGTTTCAATGTTTTGAGCAAACACTTCCAATCCACAATTAACTAGAGTTTTAATTGAGGATGACAGTCCTTTAAAATCAGGAGTTAGGGCTTCAACAGCTGTATCAGGATTTAATTCTTTGATGAATTTTACAGTATTTGCAAAATGCTGTGCGCCACCGTCAGGAAGATCATCCCTATTTACAGATGTGAGTACCACATACTTTAGCATCATAGCTTCTACTGCTTTTGCTATGTTTATTGGTTCGTCCTTATCAAGCCATCCATTGGGATTGCCAGTATCCACTGAACAAAACTTACAGGCTCTTGTACAGACTGATCCCATAAGCATAAAAGTAGCTGTTCCAGCAGACCAACACTCGCTGATATTTGGACAATGAGCCTCTTCGCAAACTGTATATAGTTGTTTGCTGTGTACTTGTTCTTTCACCTTATGAAAATTAGGATTGAATTCAGCTTTAACTTTCAGCCAGCTCGGTTTCTTAGGTGAGGGAATATCAGAGTACTTATTGAGCTTTTGACCATTTCTTATAGCCTTAATACCATCTCTGTTAATGGTTTTTGTAGTTGTTATGATTTCCACAAACTTTTGTTATTTAATGCTATTGCCAAGATTTTGAACCTATTCCATCTATATAATTTTTTAACATTTCTAATTCTTCACATGAGTTAGGACATAATTTTTCAAGCTTTGATAGATTTTTCATTGCTTTATCCATTTTATTTATCTCAACATAAAGCTCACCCTGATATTCAAGAGCAATCTTGTTATTAGGCTCTAACATCAAAGCTTTCTCATAGAGTTCTTCTGCTTTTGAAAAATTTTGTAGTTTTCTATTTGTAAATGCTAATAAGGTCCAACCATCTGCATCATCTTTCTCAGCCTTTGTATATTTTTTTAATGTACTTAAGGCCGCTTTATATTTTTCATTTTTAAGTTGCTTTGTTGCCTTTTCATACAGTTCGGATGGATTATCTTTATCATATTTTGAACCACTAAGTTCAAAGGAAAAAGGCATTAGCAAAATAAAAAAAATAATGAATAATCTGTTCATAGCATTAATATATGCTCACTGTGTCGATAAAACAATATCCTAATTATAAAAATTTAAAATATTTTTCTTAATATATCTACAATCATTTCATGCAATTTTAATTTAGAGATATCTTTATTTAAATCCTTTATCTGAGTAACTTCTAGGCCTTCATAACCACAAGGGTTTATTTGTTTAAATGGCAATAAGTCCATATCAAAATTTAGACTTATTCCATGATAAGACTTTCCTTTTGAAATTCTTAATCCAATTGAAGCTATTTTCTTTTTATTAACATAAACGCCAGGAGCGCCATCTTTAAGATTACATTCTATAGATAATTTTATTAGCAATTCTTTTACAAAATCTTGAATTGTTGCAACGAGTTTGTTTGGGCCACAATTCAATCTCTTAACATCGAGCAAAAAATAAATAATTATTTGTCCCGGTCCATGATAAGTTACTTCTCCTCCTCTGTCGGATTGGACGACAGGAATTTTCTTTGAGTCTAAAATATGCTTTTTATCAGCAGCAGTTCCTAATGTAAAAACAGGGGGATGTTCAAGTATCCATATCTCATTTTTAAAGTCATCTGCATTAATGTGAGCTCTCATTTGCTCTAGAGTCTCATGATAATTAACAATACCAAGAGATTTAAAAGTTAAGTCTTCAAGCACTATTTGTTTCTTGATTCAACAAAGGCATCTTCAGATATCTCATGATATGCAGATACATTATTCTTAAAGTTTAAATAAGATTCATAAACTTTAGCTATTGATTCATCTTCCTTTGCCAGATCATCAAGGATTTTATTAGATATTTCTCTAAATTCTTCAATTACATCATCAGGCAATTTTCTTAATTCAACACCGTGAACCTCAACTAGCTCAGTAAGTGCCTGATTATTTTTTGCTAAATATTCATCAAGCATATCCTGATTCACAGCTTTTGTTGCAGTTTCGATAATAACTTTAAGGTGATTTGGTAGAGAATTCCATGCATCAATATTAATTAATAGTTCTAACATTGGTCCTGGCTCATGCCATCCTGGATAATAATAATATTTTGCTGCCTGATGGAAACCAAAGGTTAAATCATTGTATGGGCCCACCCACTCTGTAGCATCAATCACACCCGTTTGAAGTGCAGTAAAAAGCTCTCCTCCTGGAAGTGTTACTGGTATTCCGCCAGCCTCCTTCAATACTTCACCGCCAATTCCAGGAATTCTCATTTTTAGTCCTTTTACATCCTCTAGAGAGTTAATTTCTTTATTGAACCATCCAAACATTTGTGTACCTGTATTTCCTGCTGGAATTGGATAAATATTAAATGGAGCATAAATTTCTCTCCATAATTCTAAGCCTCCGCCTCTATTGACCCATGCATTAATCTCATCTGCAGTTAACCCAAATGGTACACTGGTAAAAAATTGTGCAGCTGGAACTTTGCCTTTCCAGAAATAACCTCCACTGTGTCCCATCTGATGAGACCCACTTGATACAGCATCAAATACACCAAATGCAGGAACTTGTTCTTCTGCACCATAAACTGTAATTTTCATTTGGCCATCACTCATTTCCTCAACGAGGTCTGCAATTCTTTCTGGAGCCATTCCAAGTCCTGGATAATTTTTAGGCCATGAAGTTACAAGGCGCCAATTAAAGGTCTCATTTTTATCAATTGATTGCGAATCAATATTTTCAGACTGGCCAGAGCAACCAACTAAAAAAATTACAGAAAATATAAGAGTTATTTTTTTCATTATAGTTTTTCTAGATTTGCGTAAGCCATTACCAACCATTTTGTTCCAGAATCATCAAAATTTACTTGAACCCTTGCTGAATCTCCTGAACCTTCATAATTTAACACTATACCTTCACCAAATTTCTTATGTTTTACTTTCTGGCCAAGCGCAATTCCGATTTCCTCCTCAAACTCCACTTTGGTTTCATTGAAGTCTTTTCTATTATAAGGAATATTGGTTTGTGCTCTAGGTCTTATTTCATCAATTAAGTCTTTAGGTATTTCTCTTAAAAATCTTGAAGGAGGATTAAAAGTATCATTCCCATGCAACCTCCTTGATTCAGCATGCGTTATATATAATTTCTCCATTGCTCTTGTAATAGCAACATAACAAAGTCTTCTTTCTTCCTCTAATTGAGATGCGCTTTCCATTGATCTGCCATGTGGGAATAAACTTTCTTCTAAGCCAGTAAGAAGGACTAATTTAAATTCTAGGCCCTTCGCAGAGTGCATTGTCATAAGTTGAGCAGCATCATCATGCTCAGCGGCTTGTCTATCGCCGGCATCTAGAGAGATAACATCAAGATAGTTTTCTGCAATTTCAGTGTTTGTTTTATCTTCTTTAACACTTTGTTCAAAATTCTTAGTAGCCGTTATTAATTCTTCAAGGTTTTCTGTTCTAGTTTTGCCTTTCTCTCCTGCCTCTTTGGCATGGTAAGAATAAAGGCCAGATTCTTTAATAATAAGTTCCATTAAATCCGATAAACTATTTTCTTCAATGAAAGACTTACATCCTGCAACAAACTCAAGATAATCTCTCAATCCAGAACCACCCCTTCCAGAAATTGATCCCTCATCAACTAATTTAGCAGATGCTTTAATATAAGAAATATTATATTTTTGAGCTGTTTGTCGAATTTTGCCCAAAGTTTTCTCTCCAACTCCTCTGGTTGGATTTGATATTGATCTCTCAAAGGATGGATTATCATTATTGTTAAAAATAATTTTCAAATATGCGATTGCATTTTTTATTTCTAGCCTCTCATAAAAACGCAGTCCGCCGTAAATCCTATATGGAATGCTTATTCTTAATAAAGCTTCTTCTATAGCTCTTGATTGTGCATTTGATCTATATAGAACTGCTGTTTCTTCATATGCCCCACCTTTATTCATCCAGTCCTTTAGAACATCTGCAATAAACCTTGCCTCATCCTGTTCGTTGTAAGCTTGATAAAGAACTATTTGTTCACCCTCAAGTTTTTCTGTCCATAAATTTTTACCAAGCCTGTCTTTGTTATTATCAATTAATGCATTTGCGGCGTTTAGGATCACGTTAGTAGATCTATAATTTTGTTCGAGCCTAACAATCTCTGTATTTTTGTAATCTTCTGTAAAAGAATTTACATGTTCGACTTTAGCTCCACGCCAGCCATATATGGACTGATCATCATCTCCAACCGCTGTTACATTTGCATCTTCCGATGCTATTTCACGAAGCCATTTATATTGAATAGTATTAGTATCCTGAAACTCATCAATAAGAATTGATTGGAACCTTGATTGAAAAAAAGTCTTAACTGAAGGAGAAGCAACAAGTATTTCATAAGACTTTAAAAGCAGTTCACCAAAATCAACTAGATCATCATTTTTACAAACCTTTTCATATTCTTTATATATTTTTTTAACAGTTTCAGTATAAAAATCTCCTTTTTCATTAACATCTTTACTTCTCAATCCATCATCTTTCCATGAATTGATTTGCCACTGACTTTGTCTGGCCGGCCATGTGGCTTCATCCAAACTGAGTTCTTTTGATATTCTCTTTACTATTCTTAGTTGGTCATCTGAATCAAGAATAGTAAATCCGCTTGAGAGTTCTGCCTCTTTATGAAATCTCTTAAGCAGTTTATGAGAAAGGCCATGAAATGTTCCAACCCAAGAATCAAGAATTGGAGATTGAAGAAGTTCTTCAATTCTTGATCTCATTTCGTTTGCAGCTTTATTGGTAAAAGTTACAGCCATTATTGCAGATGGATTTCTTCCAAGCGCTTCTACTTCCCAAGCAATTTTGTGCACAAGAACCCTAGTTTTGCCAGAACCGGCTCCTGCCAAAACTAGGAGATGTTGTTTTTCAGAAGTAACAGCATTTCGCTGATCTTCGTTTAAGCTGTCTAAAATATGAGATACATCCATTTAGGGATTCATTTTTTTGTTTAAGTTAGATATTCTAACCTTATGTCAACAAAATTATTGAGGCAAATTAAAAATTCACTTCCTGATTTACGAAAATCTGAAAAAATTGTTGGCGAATACATCTTAAAAGATCCAAAATCAATTATTACTATGAAAACTGCCGAAGCATCAGAGGCAATGGGTATTAGTGAGCCAACTCTGATAAGATTTTGCAAAGCAATAGGGTTTTCTGGTTTTCAAGAACTTAAGATTAATCTCTCTCAACAACTTGCAGCAGATGATTATTTTGTTATGTATGAAATTAATGAAGATGATTCAATACATGAACTTTGTGAGAAAGTTTTTGACACAACCATAAGTGAGATTTTGAACGTAAGGTCTCAAATAAATCAGAATGTTCTTGAAAATGCGATCGAAACTCTTGTAAATGCTGACAGGGTTGAATTTTATGCTTTTGGTGGTTCAGCTCCAGTTGCCATGGACGGTCAACATAAATTTTTTAGACTAAAAATTCCATCATCATATATTTCTGATCCTCATTTACAATTTATGTCTGCTAACTCGCTTGCAAAAAACGATGTGGTTGTTGCAATCTCTCAGTCTGGGACAACCGCTGCACTTATAAATAGTGTAAAAATTGTTAAAAAAAATGGGGTTAAAGTTATAGGCATCATGCCAGCTGATACGCCTTTAGCTGATGTATGTGACTTTCCGTTAACAATAAATATCGGTGTGAATAATCGTATCTCTATGCCTTTAACTTCAAGAATTGCCTATACAGCCGTAGTAGATGTTCTTACGATGGGAGTCGCGCAGCTTAAGCCCGAGGCACAAGATCACTTATATAATATTGCTGACAGCCAAAGATCTTTAAAAATTGATAATTAAAATGGGGAAAATATGAGCGAAGAGATAAAAGAATTTTTTAAAACATATACTGATTTTGTAACAAAGGTCACAAGCGATCCAAGTTTAGACTTAGAAGCATTAAATGAAAGCTTTAAGGAAATTGAAAATAAATCAAACATCAAAACACCCAGACTCTTAACTGCTGCACTTGGTTTGGGGAGTGAGACTGGTGAATTTGTAGAAATCGTTAAAAAGATGTTTCTTCAAGGCAAGCCGCCATCAGACGATAATATATTTCACATGAAAAGAGAGCTTGGGGATATTATGTGGTATTGGGTTACTGCTTGTGCGTCATTAGGGATTGATCCATACGAAGTAATCTGTGAAAACCAAGAAAAGCTTGCTGCAAGATATGGTGAAAAGTTTGAGATTGAGAGAAGCGAAGTCAGAAAAGAAGGTGATCTTTAATTTCGTATATGGAGCATCTTAAAAATCTTAACATTGAAGTAGAGGTATCATAAGAATGATTACGGTATTATCTTCAATATATTTTATTTATGGTTTTATTCTTTTTTATACATACTCCAAAGGTTACAGTCTCTTGAGATATCTTTTAAAAAGAAAAAATATTAATGTTCTTATCTCTATTGAGCTAATTTTTGTAATCTTATGCTCTTTAATTGTTTTTACGTCACAGCCATTGAACTGGGTGGTTGGACTAATAATGCTATTCCATATAGCTGGAATAATATGGCTTATTTCAAATCCAATTAGCTATTATTCTATGGCTGAAGATCCATCAATAGACATTGATTCATTAGAAGTATCGACAGCAATGGTTGTGATTGGGTTAGGTGTATTTGTATATTTTTCAACAATATTTTAAAAATTATCTTTAAGCCTTTTATATAGACTGGATGTATCCCACTTCCCACCTCCATATTTTTGTACCTCTTTGTAGTAGTCGTTTACGATTTTTGTGATTTCAAGACTTATATTTTCACGTTCTGCTTTTTTAATAACTATGTCTAAATCTTTTCTCATTAAATCTACAGCAAAACCATGATCGAATTTATCTTCGAGCATTGTGTGCCATCTATTTTCCATTTGCCATGATTGGGCAGCTCCTTTAGAGATAACCTCTAAAACATCTTTGGAATTTAATCCTGCTTTTTCTGAGAAATTCATACCTTCAGCAAGACCTTGAAGAAGACCAGCTATGCAAATCTGATTCACCATTTTTGTTAACTGCCCTGATCCACTTTCTCCCATATATTTAATAAACTTTGAGTAAGTCATTAAAATATCTTTCAGTTCTTCATATAGCTCATTTTTACCACCTACCATTATTGAGAGTTGTCCAGATTCCGCTCCAGCCTGACCCCCAGATACAGGTGCATCAAGATAATTTATATTCTTTGTGCTTAGAAGATCATTCATTTCTTTAGCTAAGTCAGCTGAAGTAGTCGTGTGATCTACAATGCAAGAGCCTGATTTTAAATGCTCTAGGGCTCCATCTTTTTTAGAAATAATTTCTCTTACATCGTTATCATTACCAACACAAAGAAAAAGAATATCAGATACTTTTGATATTTCTTTTACGGAGCTACATTCAGATCCAGAATATTTCTTTATCCAGCTTTTGGTTTTTTCAAGTGAGCGATTAAATACTCGAATCTCGTGATGATTTGATAGATGTCCAGCCATTGGAGATCCCATGACTCCAAGACCTATAAAGCCAATGGCTTTATTCATACTATAAAATCTTGTCTGTCTTTTTTGGCAGTTCTTTTAATGCCGTCTTTGGTTTGATACTCTGCTGTAATGCCTTTGGTACCCTCAAAGTTTTTTAATAAAAGCATATAAATCGCCGACATAACAATCCACATTATTGGAACTATGATAATTGATTCAATCATAATTATCCTTGCATTCTATTTTTAAATTCATCAAAAGCATGCTCATATTCTGACTTTATTCTTCCAACAAGCTCAGCAACAGAAGGAGAATCTTTAATTCCACCAATTCCCTGTCCAGATCCCCATATATCCTTCCAGGCTTTTGAGTCGGTGTTTCCACCAGAGCCAAAGTTCATTGCGGACTTGTCCGCATCTGGAAGATTGTCAGGATCGAGACCTGCATTTTTTATTGAAGGTTTAAGATAATTCCCTAAGACTCCTGTGAATAAAGAAGAATAGACTATGTCACTTGCCGCGCTCTCCTCTAACATTTTTTTATATCCAGGATCAGCATTTGCCTCCTCAGTAGCAATAAATCTTGTGCCTAAATATGCGTAGTCTGCACCAAGAGCAATTGCTGATGCTACCGAGTGACCATCACCAATTGAACCTGAAAGAATAATTGTTCCATCAAACCATTCTTTAACCTCTCTAACCAAAGCAAATGGTGACAAGGCTCCGGCATGACCTCCTGCACCAGCGCAAACTAATATAAGACCATCGACACCCTGCTCAGCTGCTTTTTGTGCATGCCTTACATTTATTACATCGTGAAAAACCAGGCCCCCATAGCTATGAGCAGCATCTACAATTTCTGATGGTGGTCTTAAAGAGGTAATAATTATGGGCACCTCATGTTTGACACAAGTTTCCATATCCTGCATTAATCTATCGTTAGATCCGTGACATATTTGGTTGACTGCGAAGGGAGCAACTTTTGCATCAGGATTTTGCTCTTGATATTCTGCAAGCTCAGTTTTTATTCTAACAATCCATTCATCAAGAACATGTTGGGGTCTTGCGTTTAATGCTGGAAAAGATCCTACAATTCCAGCTTTACATTGTGCAATAACCAAGTCTGGTCCTGATACTAAAAATAGTGGCGCACCAATAACTGGCATTGTTAATTTATCTTCTAGTTGATTAGGTATGCCCATGTTTCCTCCTCTTATGAATTACCCATTGCTTCAAGAATTTGTAATAGCAAGTTTATAATATCCAAATAGAGTATAAATGCCATTTCAAGTGCAGTAGCCCAGTCATTTTTGGCATAAATACTAGATTGCATTTTAATATAATTGAAATCAAATAAAAGAAATAAAGAAAAAAGAATCGCACCAAAAATTGCAGATCTTCTCACAGCCTTCCTACTAAATTCCATATAAAAACGCGCAAAGTTAAAAATCAGTAATCCAAATAAAGATATTATTAAGATGATTCCAAATAAAGAGCTTTCCGAGAAAGATATAAAATCGCCATAACCTATGAAACCTGTAATTAAAGTCACAACAAGCACTATTTTGAGAGCAGTAAATCCGTCATTTTCATCCATCTCAAGCATTATCAGAGCGAGAAGGGGACCAAATAATAAACTCGTTAAAGTGAACAAAGTCATTCCAACCCAAAGGTTAATAGAATCAACGGAAGATATAAATGTTGTTGCAAATAAACACCCCATCCATAACCAGAACAGCAATCCAATACCCCATGAACTGCCCATCGGAGAATGTATGTAACCCATCTTTAATAATTCAATAACTTCATCCTGATTTTTAGCAACTTCGTGAAGCACCGTGTCTTTATCTTCATGTTTTTCCATTGGTTTTGGAAAATCTTTCTTTGTTTCTAAATAAGGAATCAAATCTAATTTACCTTTCATGTTTACCGAGCCCCTAAATAACAGTCCCATAAAAGTTGTGTTATTTTCATATGCTTTTTTTGCTCTATTAAGGCAATAAAAACACATCATCAAAACTATCCCCAGTTGTGCTGAGAGTATTACAAGTGTTTTAAATATTAGAGAGGTTTCTACAAACATATATAGACAATATCATACGATTTTTACAATATGTTTTTATTTAGGTATAAGTTCTGATTACTTTTTAAAAAAAGCTACCGAGTGATCTTCATATTCTTTATTTCCAATTTTTTTGAAACCGAAATCCTTATGGAATTTTATAGATATTAAATTTTCAGGAAATGTGTTTACTTCACAACATAGCGGTATTTCTTTTGTAATAGCAATTTTTTCAATAAGCTCATAGAAACTTTTTCCAATACCCTGTCGTCTAAATGAATCTTTTATAGCTATTCTATCAATATAAAGAAATTTTGATTCTGTGTTACTAAAAAATTTATAGTTAGGTGAATCATAAGAGGATTTCTCTCTGAAGCATATGATGAATCCTTTTATTTCATTATCTTTTACTACATAAAATTGATATGAACTAAGTTGTATTAATTGTCTCAGGTACTCTATTGAACTCAAGCTTCCAACTTCTGGAGTATTTTCTTGATTAAGTATAAAAATTTTCTCTAAAAATTCTTGGCTTAGTTTTGAAGGAAAATTGTGAATTTCATGATGAAACTGATTCATTCATCAAGAATCAAGTTCATTTATTGCGTCATCAATCTTTTTATGTGTTTCAGCTATGTAGAGCTCTTTTGTCATAGAATAAGCTGGATGCCCCATCGTCGATAGATCTTTTGCTTTTTCAAGAGCGACTTTCATCAAGTTATCTGATTCAACAACTTCATCCATAAGACCTGCATCTATTGCGTTCTCTAGTGTATACATTTCAGCGCCCAAAACCGCTCTATATTTATGAGATTGAGCAACTCTAAATTTAATGAGCTCTAATATAGGTAAAGGTATGACCATGTTTGTTCTCATTTCATTGGCTCCAAGCATGAAGTCGCCTTTTACGCCTATTCTATAATCACAACAGCATAATAAAAAAGTTCCTAGGGCAATGCCATGGCCTGAACATGCTGCAATAACGGGTCTTGGAAATGCAAATATTCTTGATAAGAGCTTAAAGCCATTTATTGTCATATTTTGAATAAGTTTCATATCTCCGCCTTGAATAGTTTTGAGATCAAATCCAGCAGAAAACATTCCCTCTCTGCCTGTAATTACGAGGCATCCCTCTTCGGTAGGAACATCATCAAGACATTCATTTATATGCTGTGACATTTCTGGGGAGAAAACGTTTGCCTTACCATCATCTAAAG
>OZSS01000731.1_pt1 | contig 15860 bp, 11 predicted proteins | sample 1779911 | NCBI WGS metagenome assembly OZSS01 (sample SAMEA2603589, study PRJEB24840) | metagenome | biome: Water; feature: Photic zone; material: Seawater sample | place: Mediterranean Sea | collected 2013-11-12 | depth 10 m | reverse complement strand
GGTTTGGAATCCCTTGGAAGAGGTGCAGTCCTTTGACGACTTGTGTCAAAAATTTCCCAACTTTCAAGACGAATGGCTGCGTGACCTACCCAACAAAGTATGGGTGCCCCAAGCTTACAAGGACCGTCCCTTTAATATTTTTGAAACGGGTGGAACTACGGGCATGCCCAAGCAACGGATAGGCTGGGATGATTTTAGGGAAGATTACACGGCATTCTCGGAAACTTTGAGTGATGAAAGCTTCCCCAAGAATCATTATTGGATGATGGTGGGCCCCACTGGCCCAAGACGCCTTCGGCTTGCCATTGAGCATTTGGCTAATGAGCGAGGATGTTCCTGTTACTTTGTTGACCTCGATCCACGCTGGGTGAAAAGGCTGATTGCCAACCATCAATTTGATCAGGCTCGAGCCTACATGGATCATGTGGTCGATCAAGCGTTGACCATTCTTAAAAATCGAAAGGTAAGTGCCCTTTTTACAACGCCCAAACTCTTGGAAGCCTTAGCGGAACGAAAGGATTTGGTGCGGGCAGGAATAAAGGGCGTCTTCTGTGGAGGCACCACGATGGACCGACAGTATGCCCGATTTTTGGTTGAAGAGGTTTGTGAGGGTGGAAAAATCGGATTTGTTCCAACTTATGGGAACACCCTCATGGGATTGGCCCGCCACCATCCAATTGGCCCAGAAAATGATTATTCGGTTGCATATTATGCCCCTCAACCAAGGGCGGTGCTTCGGGTCATAAATCCCGAGACTAATCTACCCGTCGAGTATGATACCTGGGGAAGAGTCGAATTGACCACGCTCACCAAAGAATTTTTTATGCCCCGTTTTCTTGAGCGGGATGAAGCCTTGCGACGAAAACCATGGACCGAAGCTCCGTGGGATGGAGTTGCAGAGGTTCGACCATTCGGGGCGATGGAAAAGAAAATCGTAGAAGGAGTCTATTAATATGAACATTCCCCACATACCTTGCTTGCGTCTTGGCGAGTCTTATCAAAGTCTTAATCATTCAGAGGTTAAGGATTACCGAGACGGGTCCGTCCGGGCTACCTTAAGCCAAGTCAACGCCGGCATCATTCGTCGAGATCTTCTCAAACTCGGACAAGCCCGCGAAGCTTTGCAAAAGTTTTCAACTCGCGAACTGATTGAAATAAGTGCAAAAGCTGGCGAGTATTTCCTGCACGCCGAACTTCCGCTTGGCGAAGGCTCTGCCTTACAAAGTGCCGATGATTACATGAAAACCCTCTCTGCGACCAGTGGGCTTCCACATGTCATGGTTCGCAGAAATATGGATAAGATCCATTACGCTCTTACTCATTTGGAACTCATTCTCAATGGACTGACTCGAGGGATCGAACTTTCGGTTCTCGACCAAGGTTTTGGCGAACAATCGGGATCGCCGGTTTGCTTCTATCCGACGACCGAAGCTCTGGGTTTGGTCATGCCGAGCAATTCCCCAGCGGTCAATTCTCTCTGGCTCCCGTCGATCGCCTTAAAGATTCCCATTGTCATGAAACCAGGAAGAGAAGAACCCTGGACTCCCTTTCGGTTAATCCAAGCCTTCATCAAAGCCGGGTGCCCGAAGGAAGCCTTTGGTTTTTATCCTACGGATCACGAAGGGGCGGCGGACATACTCCGGATGTGCGGAAGAGCGTTAATTTTCGGTGACAAAAGCACCACCGATTTGTACGCCGGAGATCCCGGTGTTCAAGTGCATGGTCCAGGCTTCAGTAAGATTTTGATCGGGGAAGATGAAATCGAGAATTGGAGAGATTTTCTGGATGTAATGGTTTCATCCATTTCCGACAATGGAGGAAGGAGTTGCGTGAATGCATCGGCGGTGATCGTGCCCAAGTATGGCCGCGAAATCGCAGATGCGCTTGGGGAGCGACTTGGGCCTTTGAATCCATTGCCCGTGGATGATCCCAATGCGGTCCTTTCCGGTTTCGCCAACCCCAAAATGGGGGAGTGGATTAACTCGACCCTTGAGTCCGACCTTGCGGAAAAAGGTGCCTATGATGCTACCGCACCCTTTCGCAGCGGATCTCGTTTGCTTGAGGCAGAGGGAGGCACCTACCTTCGCCCCACCATCGTACATTGTGATTCCATGGAACATGTCTTGGCAAATCGAGAATTTCTCTGCCCCTATGCGAGTGTCGTGGAAGTACCCCAGGCAGAGATGCTTCGCTCCATTGGACCGACATTAGTCGTGACCGCGATCACGAAAGACGAATCTTTTAAGCGGCAATTACTTGGAGCTTCCAATGTGGAGCGTCTGAATATTGGGCCCATCTCGACCATGAAGATTTCATGGGATCAGCCACACGAAGGAAACATGTTCGAATTTCTTTACAAGCGCCGATCCATTGGAATGGCCGCCTAAGTCAAAATTTGCATCTTAGTTCATGAACGCTTCTTCCGTAGCCGGGATTGCAAACGATCCATTTTTTGCGGAAGTGGAGGGGTGTGGGCAAGAAGTTATCTTTGGCCCCAAGTGTATCGAGCAATTGGCAACGAGGGTTCCACCCCTCGGAAAACGAGCTTTATTGGTTACGGACTCCGGGTTGACGGCTGCCGGGCACCCCAAGCGAGTCATGGAACTTCTTGAACGCGGGGGCGTGGAGGTTACCTTGTTTGACCAATCCATTGAAAACCCTACAGACTCGAGTGTGCAGTCTTGTGCTGAAGTTGCAAAGCAAGCGGAGATTGAATTGATTGTCGGCCTGGGTGGCGGAAGCTCCATGGATACGGCCAAGGGATGTAACTTCATTCTCACCAATGGGGGAAGCATGGCCGACTACTGGGGTATTGGTAAAGCGAAGCACACCATGCTGCCATTGGTTGCGGTTCCCACGACTGCCGGAACGGGAAGTGAATGCCAATCCTTTGCCCTCATTTCTGACGATCAAACCCACCGAAAAATGGCCTGTGGAGATAAAAAAGCACTTCCATGCCTTACTGTTCTTGATCCGGAACTTACTCTTTCGCAACCGGAGAATGTAACCGCTTGTACGGGAGTTGATGCCTTGGCTCATGCCTTGGAATCAAGCGTCTCTAACAAAAGAAATGAACTTTCTTACCGCCACTCAAAGTTGGCTTTTGAGTTGATTCAGGAAAATCTGCCCCGGGTGTTATCGGAACCGGATGATTTGGAGGCTCGCGGGTTGGTCCTGCTTGGGGCATCCCATGCCGGAGCGGCGATCGAAAGAAGCATGCTCGGTGCGGCCCATTCGATGGCCAACCCTTTAACCGCTCAGCTTGGAATTGTGCACGGAACGGCAGTGGGTTTGGTGTTGCCTGCAGTGATGGAATTTAATGCCGAGGATCGCGAAACCCGATCGATTTACGCAGAGCTCGCTCGAAACGCAAACCTGGCGGAACCTATGCTCGATGATGATGCAGCCACAAATTGTTTAATCAAACGGGTCCAAGAAATTCTTCAACTCTCATCCTTTCCAACCTCTCTCTCCGAGATTGGGTTTTCAATGGACGATCTGGATTCGCTTGCCAGGGATGCTTCCGATCAATGGACTGCCAACTTTAATCTTCGACCGGTCAATGAGGAGGCCTTCAAGAATCTTTATGCGAGTCTTTTGCAGACCAAGACTTGCTAAATACTCGACGATGAAGGAAAGTAACCACATGACGCCTGGCTCTTTATTTTGGATGCTTGCGACTGCATTCTTACTGGGTGCAGCGAATCCACTCTCCTCCGCTTCTGACAAGCCGCAAAATGAATGGCCAAGGCATCGCGGTGATCCTGCATTGAACGGGATCGCCCGAAGCGAACTGGGTAAAAAATTATCTTTAGAATGGGTTTTTGACACGGGAGATTTTCTCAAGTCTTCGGTGGTGGTGGCCCATGGCTTAGCCTACATTGGTGCGGAGTCCGGAACCCTTCATGCTATCGATCTGAAGAGTGGAAAAGAGAAGTGGTCGTACAAAACGGATATGGCAATTGAAGCTCCACCTTTGGTGGAAGCAGGCCAAGTTTTTGCGGGATCCACGGACGGCTTTCTTTATGCATTGGATGCCTTGACTGGAGAGTTGCGCTGGAAATATGAAACCGATGGAGAAATCATGGGAGCCCCCAACCAAGCCGTTCGCCCGAAATCCAAGGATTCGGTCCTGGTGGTGGGAAGCTACGATAATTTTGTACATTGCATTGACTTAGTGTCCGGCAAACTGCTTTGGAAATTCGAAACCCAAAATTATGTCAATGGGGTACCCACGATCTACGAGGGAAAATATGTGGTTTTCGGAGGATGCGATGCCATGCTTTATGTGGTTAGCCTCGAAGACGGCAAAAGTGTTCGCTCGGTCGAGGTCGAAGCACCGATCGCTGCGTCCGTCGCAGTCGCTGATGGAGTTGGCTATGTTGGGAATATGGACCGTGCGGTGATGGCTTTCGATTTGGAAACCACGGATATGGTTTGGAGTTACCAGCCTAAAAGTTTCCCCTACTTTTCTTCTCCCGCAGTAACCGATAAATCGGTTTTGATCGGAGGGCGGGACAAGGGTTTACATTGTATAAACCGAGTGAGCGGAAAGCCAACCTGGCGTTTCTCTGCCAGAGGGCGTATCGATAGCTCGCCGGTGGTGTCTGGAGATAAAGTGGTTTTTGGTTCGATGGATGGAAAACTCTACCTTGTCTCCCTGGACAGCGGCAGCGAGGTGGTTTCCTACGAGATTGGCGAACCGATTTCCTCTACCCCGGCTGTGGTGGCCGGCAAAGTGATTGTCGGGTGTGAAGACGGAAAGGTCTATGCCTTTCAAACCAAAGGATAACTATGACTAAGGATGCCTTCATAAAACCCGATAATAAAACCAAGGATAAGACCAAGGTCGGCAATTACTTCATTTCGAACTATCCGCCCTTTTCCTTTTGGAATGAAAAGGATGTCCCGTGCCTGCAAAGCGTGATCCAGAGTCCTTCGCCCGGAGATGCTCCCTTGGGGCTATATTACCATGTCCCGTTCTGTCGGAAGCGTTGCCACTTTTGCTATTTTCGCGTTTACACCGACAAGAATTCCAACGAAGTCGGACGGTATTTGTCCGCTACGCTGAAGGAACTTCAATCCTATGCGGATTCTCCCTATCTGGCCGGACGCAAGCCAAAGTTCATTTACTTTGGCGGGGGCACACCCTCTTATCTTTCCGCTAAGCAATTGATCGAACTCACGGATGGGATGAAGAAAATCATGCCATGGGATGAGGCGGAGGAAGTGACTTTCGAATGCGAGCCCGGCACTCTTTCCCGAAAGAAATTAGAGGCGATTAAAAACATTGGAGTAACCCGGTTGAGTTTGGGTGTTGAAAATTTTAGCGACCACATTCTCGATATCAATGGCCGGGCTCATCGTTCAAAAGAAGTCTTTCTTTCCTATGAAATTGCCAAGCAGCTTGGCTTTGAAAATATAAATGTCGATTTGATTGCCGGTATGCTCGAGGAAACCGACGAGAATTGGAAGGACTGCATTGAACGGGTCGTTGACCTTTCCCCTGATTGCGTGACCATTTACCAAATGGAGGTTCCATTCAACACCACGATCTTCAAAAACATGAAGGAGCAGGGAAAACTTTCGGCTCCTGTTGCCGACTGGCCAACCAAGCGCCGCTGGGTGGCCGAAGCGTATCAAAGACTTGAAGAAGAGGGCTACTCCATTACCAGCACCTGCACCGCGGTCAAGAACCCTGATTCCACTAAGTTCGTTTACCGGGACCGTTTATGGTCGGGAGCGGACATGGTTTCGCTCGGGGTTGCCTCCTTTGGTCACCTCGGAGGGATTCATTACCAGAACCTGACTCACATTGACCAATACAGCACCGCGATCGAAGCGGGAGAATCAACCGTTCGCCGGGCACTTATGACCACTGATGAGGAACGGTTTATTCGAGAACTCATTTTACAGTGGAAACTCGGTGTCGTGCGACCGAGTTATTTTGAGGAAAAGTTTGGAGTTAATTTAACGGACCGTTACGGAGATGTCATCAAGCAGTGGAAAGAGGAAGGGGACTTGGTAGAATCAGAAGAAAAATTATCGCTTACACGCGAGGCGTTGCTTCGTGTCGACTCGATGCTTCACCAGTTGTTTCTTCCTCAGCATCAGGACGCCCGTTACGTCTGATTACCATTCTTTATCGTTATGTTCACTAAAGATGACATCCTGTATCCCCTCAGCTTCATGAGGATGACCCGTGGTTTGCCTAAATTATCCTACGAGGAAATTGATTCTTCGATGCTGCCCGAACCCTACCAAAGCTTGCTTGTTCATGAGGGAGATATGACCTCACGCCTGGAAGGCTTCCACGAGTCTGCCATTAGAGTTCGGCGTTTGCGCTCTTCCAACGACGGTAAAAATTACTACCGGGAGGTCGTGCTGGAAACGGTCGATGACCCAAAGCCCACGGAATATGGTGCCATTGAGATTCTCCTCGAATCCTTGCCTGAGGAGACTCGTGAGCTTGTTGTAGAGGCACGCTTACCACTGGGAGGAATTCTTAATGATTATCGCATTCCTTATTCCAGCACTCCACGTGCTTTCCTCAAGGTTATTCCGGACGAACCAATAGTCGAGGCCTTTGGGTCAGTGGAAGCCGATGAGATTTTCGGCAGAAGCAATGAAATTACTGGATTCAATGGAGAAACCATTGCTCGAATCGTGGAAATTCTTCCTGTGCTTTGAGGCAAATTCTCGCTTGAGAAGATCATAAATACGAATTGAATAGTTAAAGTCATGATATCCTTTAAAAACAAATATGATGTGATTGTGGTGGGGGGAGGCCCCGCCGGATCGACGACGGGTGCACTGTTGGCTGAAAAAGGGCACGATGTTTTGATTTTAGAAAAGGAAAAGTTTCCCCGCTATCATGTGGGAGAATCCTTGATGCCATTCTGCTACTTCCCACTCGAAAGATTGGGGCTTGTGGATACCTTGATGGAATCGGGAAATCCTAGGAAGTATTGCGTGCAATTCGTCCGCCAGGACGGGTTTCTTTCCCAACCTTTTTATTTTTTCCAACACTTTGATCATCCCTCTTCGACCACTTGGCAGGTCTGGCGCTCTGAATTCGATAAAATGATTATGGACAAAGCCCGAGAAAACGGAGCTTCGGTCCTTGAGGAAACCCAAGCCAAATCATTGATCAAATCAGAAAATCGGGTGGAAGGCGTGGTGGTGGAATCGAAGGATTTGGGGAAATTGGAACTGCGTGCCCCCTTGGTCATTGACGCGTCCGGGCGGGATTGCTTTGCCGCCCACAAGGAAAAGTGGTTGGTCCGAGATCCCGAACTTAAGAAGATTGCCCTTTGGACTTATTACAAAGGTGCGAAGCGGGATCCAGGGTTGGATGAGGGAGCAACTACGGTGGCTTACCTACCAGGAAAAGGCTGGTTTTGGTACATTCCCTTGAGCGGAGACATGGTTAGTGTGGGCATTGTTGCCGAACACCAGTATCTGTTCAATGGTTCGACCAAAGACCACGCAGAAATTTTTCAACGCGAAGTTCAAAACAATGAATGGATCAAGGAACATTTGGCCGAGGGTGAGCAGACCGGTGAATACCGGGTGACGGGTGATTATTCCTACCGTAACCGTTACTGTGCCATTGACGGCTTGGCGTTAGCTGGAGACGCTTTGGGCTTTTTGGACCCCGTCTTTTCTTCGGGAGTCTTTTTGGCATTGAAGAGTGGCGTCATGCTCGCCGATGCAGTGGACGAGGCTTTGAAAAACAACCAACCGCTAGACGCTTCCTGTTTTGAAAATTACGGAAAACGCATGCAATCCTCCATCGAAACCATGCGAAAAATCGTTTATGCATTTTACGATGAAGACTTCAGTTTTGGTGATTTGGTGAAGAGGGGAGATCACCTTCGAGCGGCCTTAACGGATTGCCTGATTGGGAATGTGGATGATCAGGATTTTAAGGAACTTTTTGAATCCATGTCCGACCTGGCGGAACTCCCTGAACCGGTGGAGCACGGATTGACCCACGCTTCTTCGTGAAGCTTGCTTTCCTTACGCCCGGTACGGGTAACTATTATTGCGGGGTCTGCATGCGGGATAATTCCCTTGCCCATCAACTCATGGCCAACGGGCATGAAGTCACTATGTTGCCTACCTACTTGCCTCATTTTTTGGATGAGGAGCCTGCAGGTGGCGAACAGGGAATTTTCTTCGGTGGAATCAATGTTTACCTGCAGCACAAATTCTCCCTCTTTCGAAAAACCCCTGCATGGATCGACAAAGCCTTTGACAGCAAATGGTTGCTTAAGAAAGCGGCCGCTCGCAGTGGAATGACCTCGAGTAAGGATTTGGGAGAAATCACCTTATCCACTTTCCGGGGAGAGGATGGACCTTTGGTTAAGGAGGTGAATAAAGTCGTGGATTGGTTCAAATCGCACGGCACTCCCGATGTCATTCTTCTTTCCACCATCATGCTTGCGGGCATTGGAAAAGTGCTCAAACGAGAGCTCAAGGTTCCGGTGCTCGGGTTTCTACAGGGAGAGGATTCATTTCTAGATTCTCTTCTCCCGGAATACCGGAGTGAAGCGTGGAGTCTTCTTTCCAAAGACATTGCCAAGCTGGACGGGTGCATTGCCCCGAGCCGCTACTTCGGAAACCTGATGGCGGATCGACTCAAGATCCCCGGAGACTCCGTTCGTTATCACCCCAACGGAATCACCCTTGATGGATTCTCTCCGCGGACCGATGTGCCCGAAAAGCCCACACTTGGATACTTGGCCCGCCTTTGTCCGCTCAAAGGACTGGATCTATTGGTGGATGCCTACATTGAGTTGAAGCAGTCCGATAAACACGAGCGCTTGGGTCTAGCCATTGCTGGTGGGATGACTGATGAAGACGAACCTTTTGTGGAGGAGCAGAGGAGAAAACTCACCCAAGCCGGCTTGGTCGATCAGGTCTCGATCACTCCGAATGTCGACAGAGATCGCAAGCTGGAATTCCTTCGCGAACTCAGTGTCTTTTGCGTGCCCGCCCGCTATCCAGAAGCTTTTGGTTTGTATGTCATCGAAGCCATGGCAGCAGGAGTACCCGTGGTCTTACCTGAGGCGGGTGCGTTTCCGGAAATCGTGGAAAACACCCAAGGCGGTCAGTTGTACGACTCAAGTAATTCTATGGGCTTGGTCCACTCCCTTGATAATCTGCTGCATGACCCTGAGCATGCCAAGGACATGGGCATGAACGGGCACCAAGCGGTGGCCGAACAATACGCCAATGAGAAACTTGCTCTCTCCTTGGTTGACCATATTCTAAGCCCCATCCATTCCCGTTAATCTTTGCACCTACACCTATGACCACCGAATTTTCCATTACCCGACGCGTTGAATTTAGCGAGACTGACCTGGCTGGCATCATGCATTTTACCAACTTTTACCGCTGGATGGAGATTTGCGAACATGAGTTTCTACGCAGCCTTGGGCTTTCCGTGGACATGGAAGATGAGAATGGGCGATTCGGTTGGCCCCGGGTTAAGACCTCCTGCCGATTCAAGCGACCGTTGCGTTTTGAGGAAGAAGTGGAAGTAAAATTGATCATCACCGAGATTCGGGATCGCTCGGTTTCCTATGCCTTTCAATTTTGGAAAGAGGAGAATGGCGAACGGGTCAAGGCGGCGGTGGGTGAAGTGGTGGCGGCGTGCGTACGCTTCGACCCGATCAAGGAAAGCATGACTCCGATCATGATTCCCGAAGTGGTGACTTCGAAGATCGGGATTTAGAAATTAATATCTCAAGTTTTCAAATTCTCTTGCGTACTTGCTAGGATTGGATGTGGTTCGATCACTACCCATGGGTGTATTCCAACGAGATGCAGGAATGGCTCTATTTCGTACCTTCAGGGGGAAAGCTGATGTATTACAGCAACAACAACAAATCCTGGCGGGAATTCAGTCAGTAACCTGATCGGTTCAAGAAATTTCGTTTAAATTTATTGAGCATGGAGTTCATTCGTGCTTTGCATGCGTGTCTAAGCTCATTAAGTTAGATCTATGCAATACTTACAATTTGCTCTTTTAACCGTGGTCTGTTGGGGAACCTATGGGGTCTGCATGCATACGGGTTCCGTCAACATGGGTGACAAGGAAAATGGTCGGATCATGGCTTTCCTCTGGGTCGGCCTCGCTTATTTTCTCACCGCAGTGATCGCCCCGCTGATCATTTTGAAGCTCAAGGGTGGGAATGTTGCCTTTTGGACCTACCCAAGCCTTGGCTGGAAATGGTCGCTGATCGCAGGGACTCTCGGAGCCATCGGGGCACTGGGAGTTCTTTTGGCCTTTGGGAAGATGCCTTCTCCTGCTTATGTGCCGGTTATCATGTCGATCATCTTTGCCGGAGCCCCGATGGTCAACGCGGTGGTCAGCACCACCAAGGAAGGCAATTGGGCTTTCGTGAAATGGCCGTTCGTCTTGGGGATCGCGATGGCTGCATTCGGCGGATATTTGATCACAAAACACGCCCCCAAACCGCCAAAGGCTCCACCCGCCGCCGAGTCTTCCCGAACCTAGGCGTTTGGTAAAAGATCCGATGAACCCCTCCGCAGATGGGGAATTAACCAGGAGGTGGTCGGAGGACCGCTGGAAAAAATTCCATGCTCTTTTGGAACCAGTCATGGAATCGAATCCGTTTCAGAGGAACCGGACTTCTGATCTTACACGAGTTTCGGAGCTGCGGGACTTTGAAGATTTTCTTTCCGCCTGCCCCTTCACCTCCAAGGACGAACTGGCCAAGGATCGTCTGGATAATCCGCCCTATGGAACCAACCTGAGCTTTGGTCAGGATCAATACCTCAAGTTTCATCAAACCAGCGGAACCTTGGGCAAGCCGATGGCTTGGTTGGATACCTCGGAGGATTGGAATTGGATGTTGGGGAATTGGGATCGGGTTCTTCAAGCGGCAGGAGTGGACCGCGGTCACCGCTGTTACTTTGCGTTTTCCTTTGGTCCGTTCTTGGGATTTTGGACCGCATATGAAGCAGCACAGCGCAGGGCTTGTCTCTGCATGCCCGGAGGCGGGCAGGGGAGCGAGCAGCGTATTCGGACGATTTTGGAACACGGCGCCGAATTTCTGTTCTGCACCCCAACCTATGCGCTGCGGTTGCCCGAAGTGGCCAAGCATGCGGGGATTGATTTGAATGGGCATCGTTTACGAAGGATTATCGTGGCAGGCGAAACCGGCGGAAGTTCACCAGCTTTTCGGGAACGCATTGGGGAAGCCTGGGGCAATGATTTAACGGTGCACGACCACTATGGCATGACCGAGGTGGGGCCGGTTGCCTATGAAACCCCTGGCGGAACCGGAGGGTTACGCGTCTTACTCGACAGTTATTTCCCCGAGGTGATTGATCCAGCGACCGGGGAACCGGTTGCGGATGGAGTGACCGGAGAATTGGTTCTGACCACTCTTGGGCGTGCCGGTTGCCCGGTCTTTCGCTACCGGACCGGAGACTTGGTTAAAGTAATGCGCGGGGTGGATGAAGTCGGCTTACCCACCTTTGATTTGCAGGGAGGAATCCTCGGCCGTTCGGATGATATGGTGGTGGCCCGTGGAGTGAACCTTTATCCATCGGCGGTGGATGCGGTTGTCCGACAATTTCCAGAGGTCGTGGAATATCAGGTTCTTTGTCAGGAAAAAGATTCTATGACGGAGGTCAGCATGCAGGCGGAAGCATCCGCAGAGACGGCCCAAGCGCTGGAAGTTGCCCTGAAAGATGCCTTTTCTCTTCGTATCCCGGTGAAACGGGCCGAACCGAATTCTTTGCCCCGTTTTGAAATGAAGGCCAGACGCTGGGTAAGATAAATGTAAAATAAATTAAAAAATGGAAGCATTCGTAGAAGTCATTGAATTATCCAAGTCCTATCCTGCTCCGGAGGGGGAGGAAGCGGTAGCGGTGTTTGCCGGACTTAACCTGACCGTGGAAAAGGGAGCGTCCGTGGCCATCGTCGGTCCTTCGGGATCGGGCAAAAGTAGCCTGCTCAACCTGATCGGAGCTCTCGACCAGCCGACCTCGGGGGAGCTCAGGGTGGGTGGCCAGGAACTCTCTGCTATGGACATGCGGGAGTCCGCCAAGTATCGAAACCAGACGGTTGGGTTTGTCTTTCAGTCTCATCATTTGCTACCCGCATGCACCGTGTTGGAAAACTTGATGGTCCCTGCTCTTGCCGGTCATGGAGGGTTGAGCGGAAGTGCCTTGCAGGATCGGGCTATGGGGTTGCTCGAGGAGGTCGGGTTATCTCATCGGGCAGATCATCGGCCTGGGGAAATTTCCGGAGGGGAGAGACAACGAGCGGCAGTGGCTCGCTCTCTTATCAACCAACCCGAGCTGCTACTGGCGGACGAACCAACGGGTGCATTGGACAAAGAAAATTCCTTTAAATTGGTGGACCTTTTGGCGAGCTTAAACGAGAAGCACGGGTTAACCTTGCTGATGGTCACACACTCTGAGGTGAGTGCATCACGGATGAAAAGAAGCTACACTTTGGATGAAGGTCGGCTGAACGAACTATCCAGATGAGTCTGCTGGGTATTCTCTTTCGGAATCTTGCCTTTTATCGCAGGCAGCACCTTGGGGTTGCTCTTGGTTCTGCTCTATGTGCGATGGTTCTGATCGGAGCGTTGACGGTGGGCGATTCGGTCCGGGCGACTTTGTCCAGCTTAGCGGAGGAACGAATCGGAAAAGGTGATTTAGCGATGCTTTCGCCGGATGGCTTTTTTAAGGAGGATCTTGCCGAGAGAGTGTATGACAAACTTTCGGTACCGGAGGCGGTGGTGGCTCCCATCGCTCTGTCCCGGGGAACCTTGACCACCCCGGATGGTTCGGTGCGGGTATCGAAGGTTCAGGTTCTCGGCGTGGATGAAAGATTTTGGAAATTGGCTCCGGATTCGGCAAAAACCCCGCTCGGAGAGGAGGCGAATTTGCGCCCTTCCTGGAAAGCGGGCTCTTTTTTTGTGAACCAACGTTTGGGTAAACGCCTTAATCTCAAAAAAGGGGATCGCCTGATCCTTAGGATGGAGGAACCAAGCCTGTTTTCCCGGGATGCTCCACTATCGGGCGAAAGAGACAATCGCTTTGTTACGATGAATCAGGAATTCGGGGCAATCCTTCCCGCAGAAGGCTTTGGGAATTTTGGGCTTCAAGGCAACCAGAGAGAACCCCTAACTTTATTTGTGCCTCTGTCTTCTTTGCAGAAAAAATTATTTCGTTCCCTGGACGAAGTATCAGGCAGCACCCAATTTGCCAATTTTCTCCTGCTAGGCACACCAGGGTATGGAGAGATCGATCAGGAGAATGCCGAGCTTGCCTTGGACCAAAGTTGGACCCTGGAAGATGCGGGGATCGAGATCAAAGAGCTCAGGGAAACGGAAGAGTGGAGCGTTCGAACGCGTCAGGTTTTTCTGTCTGACGGTCTGGTGGAACAGGCCAGGAAAGCGGGAGAGGATAGCTCCGCCGTTCTTACCTATTTGGTCAATGCCATTGAAACCGAGAGGGACGGCAACCATTCCTCCCTGATTCCCTATTCCATGATGAGTGCGGTGGAACCAAAGAAGGTTGATTTTCTCGGAGAAGATTGGCAGGACGATCACATTGCCTTAAACGAATGGGCGGCAAGGGACTTGAATGTCTCCCTGGGCGATCCGGTCCAGGTCAGCTTTTACACCGTCGGCGAACGAAGAAAGCTGAACGAATCCTCAAGAACCTTTGAATTGCGAAAGATTCTCGCAATGCCCAACTCTGTTCCGGAAGACTTTGAAAGTGACTGGACTCCGCGCTTTCCGGGTCTTTCCGATGCGGAGTCTTGCGGGGAATGGGATACGGGTATTCCGATTGTCCATAAAGTCCGGGACCGGGACGAAGATTATTGGAACGAATACCGGGGAAGCCCGAAAGGATTCGTTTCCCTGCGGGCTGGCCAGGAAATGTGGGGAAACCTCTGGGGCTCACATACCGGAATCAGAATAAACAGGCAGTCCCTGAGCAGGGAACAATTGGCTGCCCGACTCAGGATGAACCTAAAAGCGGAAGATGCCGGACTGGTTTTGCGACCGCTTCGCACCGATGCCCGGGAGTCGGTTGAATCCCCGGTCGACTTTGGGCAACTCTTCCTATCCTTCAGTTTTTTTGTGATCCTTGCCGCGATCGCCCTTACGGGTATGCTCTTTGCTTTCTCGATGGAACAGCGAAACCAACAGGTCGGGCTCTTACTGGGCTTGGGCTGGAGTGTTCGAAAAGTGCGAATATTGTTTTGGGCAGAGGGCCTGATGGTGGCGACTTTTGGATCTCTTGGAGGAGTCTTGTTGGCTGTGTTTTACGGAAAGGGGATCCTTGAACTTCTGGGAGGGAAGTGGAGTGGAGCGGTATCGGGAGCTTCCTTTGCCTATGAACCCTCTCCCGTTTCGATGTTCGCCGGTCTTTTTGGAGCGGTGGTTATTGCTTTCCTGGCGATGATCTGGGCGACCCGCAAACAAGCCCGCAAAGAGCCTACAGAGCTACTTTCCAATGCCCAAAGGGAAGCGGGTTTAATTTCATCGGTGAAGGGAAGGGGCAGCAAAACCCTTTTAGTTTCTCTACTTCTTTTCTCAGGTGCATGCACCCTTGTTTTCCTTACCGATCCTTCAAGCGGGGGAGCCTCAGCTTCCTTTTTCGGAGCGGGCTTTATCCTGTTGGTTTCGGGGTTGCTTTTCTTTCGAGCGGGTCTGTTCAGGGAGGAATATGTGCGATCGTCGATGGTTCAGGCAAAAGACTTGGCCAAGCGGGGGGTCAGTCGACGGGTGGGTAGAAGTTTGGTAACGGTTGGGGCCATGGCTGCGGGAGCCTTTCTCGTCGTAAGCACGGGTGCCTTCAGAAAACAGGCACCTAAATCCGACCAAGAGAAAACTTCCGGAACCGGAGGCTTTGCTTTCCTCGGTGAGACCGCATCTCCTTTGTATGACGACCTCAATGGAATCGAAGGCCAAAGCCTTTACGACCTGAACCGGAGTTTGCTTGAGGAGGTAAAGGTGGTTCCACTTCGGGTTCGAGAAGGGGATGATGCCAGTTGCCTGAATTTGAATAAGGCAATTCGGCCCCGTTTGTATGGGGTTAAAACACGTGAGTTCGAGGGGCGGTTTACCTTTTCCGAGGGAAATTGGACATCTTTACAGGAAGCTTCGAATGGAGTGATTCCCGCACTGGTTGATCAGAACACCCTGATGTGGGCATTAAAGAAAGGGGTGGGGGACCGCATGCAATTTCTCGACGGCGGGGGCCAACCCTTTGAGATCGAGTTGAAGGCGGTGGTCAAGGGATCACTTTTACAGGGAGCCTTGTATCTGGATGAAAACCTGTTCCTCGAAAAGTTTCCCCAACAGGGTGGCTATCGTTTCTTCTTTCTGGAAGGAGCGAAAGAAGTTGGCGATGAGGCGGCGAGGCATCTGGAGTCCAAGTTATCCCACTACGGGTTGGATTTTCAAACGACCTCCAAAAGGTTGGAGGAATTAAATAAGGTGGAAAACACTTACCTTTCGATTTTCCAAGGTTTGGGTGGCCTGGGTCTTTTACTGGGAACGGCGGGCCTGGGGGTGGTGGTGGCACGGAACTTAATGGAAAGAGGAAAGGAGTACGCGTTGATGGAAGCATTGGGTTACGAATTGTCGACCCTGCGCACCTTGGCCCTGAAGGAGCATCTGAAGTTGGCGTTGTGGGGAGTGGGAATCGGCTCGCTCTCCGCACTGGTTGGAATTGCCCCGGCATTTTTGGGCATGGCCGGTGAATTGCCCGGCAAAGAATTTGCCTGGTTCTTTCTTTTACATCATTTGATTCCGGGACGGATTCCGTCTCTGGTGCCAAGGAGGAGTCTTTTT
>OZSS01000730.1_pt1 | contig 15861 bp, 15 predicted proteins | sample 1779911 | NCBI WGS metagenome assembly OZSS01 (sample SAMEA2603589, study PRJEB24840) | metagenome | biome: Water; feature: Photic zone; material: Seawater sample | place: Mediterranean Sea | collected 2013-11-12 | depth 10 m | reverse complement strand
CTTTTATACAATGTTCATTACGGACTCATTACGGGCAAAACTATGAAAATATTCTTTCTTCTGTTTATTTTTCTACCCAGTTTAGTACTTGGTTCAAATTTTAATGAAATAAAAAAAGTTTTAAAACAGGATGGTTTTGGAATTATAATACCTGAGGAGTTTCATTCTTTAAATTCACCAAAAGCAAAAAATCCTATTTCAGTTAGTGATATTTCAATAATTGGAGACAAATCTATAATGTTTGAAGTAAACAACGGAGAATGTGGAGAAGGGCCTAAATCAAGCGATTGTGATACTGATAGAGAGAGGTCTGAAATATATTATAGTCACGAAAAGTGGAAGGAGGAGAAGTGGTATAAGTTCTATATTTTACTTCCAAAAGACTATAACTCTATTGCTCCATCAAAAATGTCACTAATTCAATGGAAAAGACATAATCCATCTAAAGTTTTAGTTATGTTTCAACACACTCATGCAGGATTGACTTTTAACAGAAACGGGACTTCATTTGAGGACTCTCACATAGTTTTAAAAAGCAATGATGACCTTTTAGGACAATGGACAGAAATAATTTTTAACACTAATTGGCACCCAGATGAAAATAAAGGCTTCATGAGAGTATGGATAGATGGCATTTTAAAAGTTGATTTCAAAGGAATTAGCAATACATCTGAAGGCGAAGAGCTAAACCTTAGGTATGGATTATACGCTTCTGCAATCTCACGTTACAAAAAAGTATTTAATACCGAGATAGTCCCACAGCGAGTCATTTATTTTGATGGTGTGAGTGCGGAGTCTAAATGTGAAAAGTTACTAGATAAGACTGAATGTAATAAATTATTTTCTCAAACAATCGAAAAATATGAATTATTTATGTATGATAAAAATGATAAAAAATTTCATAACCATTCTATTGTTAAATTACCAATAAATTTTTTAAAATAAAAAAGTTTAAATTCAAAAAATATTTTATTTTTATTACGGGCACATTACGGGATACATAGATAAAATGTTGTTAAAGCTCTATGAAACGTATTGATAATAAATGAATTAAAGAGACGTAGGATATCCGTAGTCAAGTGTGATATCCGTTTCACCACAGAACCGTTAGTTTGATTTATATACTCTTTTTAAACTCTAAAATAGGCTTTTACCTTTGGTCGAAACATTAATAAAAGAGCAATAAATTGTATTAGTGTGTTTAAACATAAAATCGTTCTTATGCTCATTTCATTAATGCCAATCTCTGGAAAAGGTGAGAAAGGTGCTGAAAAAGAGTGTGATAACGCTCCAAATAAATCAAAAATCCCAACCGCATTCCAAGCTAGCAAAATTCCCCAAAGTAAAGCTGATGGCTTTTTCCATATCCTATAAGCAAGAAATAATGCAGTAGTACCTATCACGAAATCGCCAAGAAAAGCTATAGTCCAATCAGATGAAGCTGCACGTTCACTTCCTATAGCTCCAAGTGTAAGAAAAAGACCAGAGCCAACTGCTCTGAACACCATCCATCCAGTTGTAAAAATTAATAATTTTACTTGAATATGCATCTTTATAACTCTAGATAAATAATGTGAATTATACAACTAATGAAAAAAACTTTTTTTAAAATCAGGGAAAGTAAAGTATTTCAATACACAGTTTTATTGATAATCATTTTTAATGCATTTACGATTGGTCTAAATACATACGAATTAGGTGAAATTTCAAGAATACTTATTAAATATCTAGATTATTTGATAACCATATTTTTCGTTATAGAAATTACAATTCGTTTTATTGGTGAGCCTAAAAAATCAAATTTTTTAAAAAATGGTTGGAATATTTTTGATACTATCATTGTATTAGTTTCCTTAATACCAATACCTAATAACTCTAGTTTTTTATTATTTAGATTATTAAGAGTATTTAGAGTTTTAAGAGTAATTTCAATTATACCTGAGCTAAAATTAATAATTGAGTCTTTGATCGGATCTCTAAAAAGAGTTTTTTATGTAAGTTTGTTGTTATTTATTATTCTCTACATTTACGCCACGATTGGCTCAATAGTCTTTTCTGATAATATACCTTCTCGATGGTCTGATGTGGGAGTTTCGATGATCACTTTATTTCAAGTTTTAACCCTTTCATCATGGGAGCAGGTTATGCTTCCCCTTCAAGACGTGCATTGGTGGGCATGGATTTATTTTTTTAGCTTCATAATTGTTTGTGCTATTACAATGTTAAATCTCTTAATTGCAATTTTAGTTGATGTTGTTGTTAATCAGAATGATAAGAAAGAGGATGTTGCTAATATGAAACTAAGAAATAATGTTGAAAAGTTAAACGAACAATTTTCAGAAGAAATTAACCTAGATAAGTTAAAAAGAGACCAATAATGACAGCGGATATATTGATGCCAATTATCTATTTAGTTTGTTTACTAATTTTAATTGGTCCTCGTTTCTTAGAAACGAATTCCTCTTTCAAACAACTACTTAGTAATCTGAGTATATGGGCTTTAATAATCATTTTGATATCTTTGGGCTATCAGTTTTATAATTATTTCATTCGCTAAAGTTTAAAAAGCATAGCTTGTATAAATTTTAAAATTTACCTCATCTTTAAATGAAGATTGATGGTAATCATCCTCAAGATTTATTGGTACATACATATCTATGCCCCCTTTAAACTGAGAAAAAAATCTACTCTCATAATTAAAAGTCATAGCCCTGGTGTTTTTATCAATATCATTTTGTAAAGAAATAAAATATTGTGTGTCATCGATATCATTTAAGATTAACCTTGCTCCATAAAATAAATCATTTTGATTACTGTGATGAGATTTAGATCCTCTTGAGTCATAAGTGTACTCTATGATATTTGATAGGTCCCAATTTTTTTCAAATAATCCATACAGGGTGTGCTCAGTACCTACAATAAATCCATAATAATCGTCAATATTTCCATCTAAATTGTACTGATTACTTCGATTTATAAATTCTCCCTTATGTAAAAAATCTCCCTGAGTGGCTTGCAACTCAATTCCAATTTGAGTTATCTCTGAGTAATTAGGAACTAATTGATTTGATGAAACAATTAATGCTGGGTCTTTTGTATTTCCTTTATAGAAAGTTAAACCATAATCGTATTCATCAATATATCCAGACCAACGAAGTCCAATGCCTAAATTTTCTTTTTTTGCTCCTTTAGAGTAATTATTTTTGGATTTAATATTTAAAGTTTGTTGTGAGCGAACCTGCGATTTGGGATAAATATTTGTATTAGACGGAAGAATATAAAAATCTAGCTCACTTGAAGAAAAATATCTTTTGATGTTGAACATTGTTTGTCCTATCTTTTTTCCAGATGCTAGACCAAGAGAATAATCTTTGGAATTGATAATATCTACGGGGTTGTAAAATTCATTTTTACCCCAAAAAACAATATTGTTACCAGCAAGAATATTGGTATTTTCAAAAGCGTAATCTAAATAAGCTTCGTTAAAATCTAGATTTTGTGCTGATCCTGGATAAGAGTCTTTAATATTCATTTTAAGCTTCCCAGTTAAATTATCTTTTTCAAAAAAATAGTTATACTCAACATTTGTTGAATTTAAAAAATTTTTTCTATTATCTCCTTCAATGTCTTCTAAAAATATAGTGGAGCTTACTTCTATTTCGCCATAGTGTTCGGAATAAAACTCAGCTTTTGAATAAGAACTAATAAGTAGAAGATTTAATAAAATTAAAAAAAAATTTGTCATCTAGCCATTTTGGCTAATTTTTCTGGGTTAAAATCGTTAATTGACAAGTTTGTTTGAAATTCATAATTTTCCCAGGTAATGTTAGTTGATTTACCTGTTTGCAAGTTCTTCATTTCTAATAAATTTGCTCTCCAAAACTTATCTAAATATTTCTGATAACTTTTAAAATTTAGTTCTTTTTCGAGGTCACCACGTCTGTTATGAAATTTCACAGTTTGGTATCGTAGTTCACTTACATCAATATAAATTACTCTTTTGGAGTAACCTGATTTTTTATTTTTTGGAGTGGCTTCAATGACATGACATTGCAAACTAGGGTCAGCTGGACAATTTATATCCTCTAGCCATAAAAAATTATAATCTTCAGGCTCATCTGTTGATAAATCTTCGTATGAAAATTCCGATGATACAAATTTTCCAGTCCTATTAGATGAGGATATTCTTTTTACTCTTTTTAGAGCTGGAAGATAAAGCCATTGATCGTCATCTTTTGGTTCAATATTGGCATGAGTTAATAAAGATGTTCCTTTGACATCTCTTGGCTCAGTAAAAACAATAATACTTTTATCTCCTAAAGTTTCATCAAGCTCTTCAAATATAAAATTTTTAAAACTTCTAACACTTTCATTGCCTGATTTATCTTTTAGTATCATTTTTCCAACAACAGTGCTGTCGACAAAACCGTTATCTAAAGCAATACTTTTTTCAATAATCTCTAATCCTTTTTCTTCTGCGGACTGAGCAAAAATTTGACTACAGAAAAGAGTCAAAATTGAAGTCAGAGTTATAATAAATATTTTCATGTTGTTTTCCTTTTTAATTTAAAGTTGTCGATCCAGATCAATACGGGAGGTAAAAGTAAATAATCAACTACTAAGGCAAATACAACAGTAATTGCTGTTAACTGGGCCATATCTTTATTCACAGCAAAACCTGATTGCGCCAAGACGCAGAAGCCTAAAAAAAGACCTATAGTTGTTGTTGTTAATGCCATACCTACTTTTTCGAATGCTTGTCTAACACTATCTTCAGGGGATTTTCCTTCCTTTCTAGCTTTAGCATACTTTAGCATAAAATGAACAGAGTCATCGACAACAATGCCTAAAGTCATCGCCACAACAATTGAGACAGCAAGAGTTACGGAGCCTGTAAAGTAACCCCATAAACCAAAAGCCATTGCTGCTGGAAGTAAATTAGGTATCAGACTCATTAATCCATATTTTACATTTCTAATCACTAGTAATATTATAAAGGAGATACCTATCAATGCTAAACCAGTACCTTTCAACATGGCTGGAACATCTCGAGAAGATATCTTGGAGAAGACCTGCGAAGTGCCCGTAGATTTGGTACTAAGTTCAGGTGCGTTTTCATCAAACCAGCTTTGGACTTTTTTATCTAGCTCAAGGAAACCTTTGGTAGTAGTTTTTGACACATTAGCCGTCACTCTTAATGCAGATTTATCGACATTTATTTGATCTGTTAAATCTAATCCATAACCTAAAGATAACTCATACAGAAATAGGTATTGTGCTGCTTCAAGCTCTGAGTTAGGTACTTTATAAAAACTCTCGTCATCCTCATTAAAGTTTTGATTTAGTCGTTTCACAACATCTGTATAGGATCTCACGCTTGAAATATTTGGCTGACTCCTTAAGAAATTCACAAGTGCTTCAACCTTCATTAAATATTCAGGATCATTAACCCCATTTTCTTTACCAGAATTAACTGAATACTCTAATGCATTTAAACCTGCAAAATTATCTTCGTAATAATCTATTGATTGTCTGAGTTCATACTCTGGCCCAAAATATCTAAGAAAATCATCCTCTAGAGAAATTTTTGATATTCCAAAAACTAGAATTGCTATTAATGCTGCGGTAAAAGCTAGTAATGAGTTCTTTCTTCTTATTACAAATTCTGCCAGAAAGCTCATACTCTTGTCCATTGTGGCTTTCTGATTTTGTTTTTTTAAAGGCAACAAACTAATAAGAGCAGGTAACATTGTAAGTGTATAAAACAAAGCTGCAATTACTCCGACGAATACGATATTACCTAATTGTCTAAAGGGAGGTGAGATAGAAAAATTTAAAGATAAAAATCCAATAGCTGTTGTTAAACAAGCAACGGTAATCGCTGGACCGTGATCCACTATAGCTCTTCTAACCCATTCATTTCTGTCAGGGGTAATGGTCATTGTTTGCCTGACAGAGGAGAGGATGTGAACTGCGCTCGCAACGGCAAGCGTCATTACCATTAAAGGTGCTACAACAGTTGCATTATTAATGTTTGTGCCAGACCAACCCAAGGCTCCAACAGATGAGCCAGCACATAATACTATAATAATAAAAATTAACCCTACCCCAAAAATAGTCCTAAGGATTATAGCAACTGCAATTAGTGTAACTAAGATCATCATTGGAGTTAACTTAGCCGTATCGTCTTGACCTGAGACACTGTATTGATTATTTAAAGGAACAAACCCAACCATTCTAAGCTCAATCTCAGGAAATTGACTCTCAAATTCTTTTTTAAGAATTTCTACTTCATTCATGACATAAGGAATTTCAATAATTGCATCCTTGCCTGGTAAACGAAATAAAATATTTACTTGGGAAATTGAGTTATCAGAATTGATAAATGCATTTTTTAATTCAATTCGAGAATTAGCAACTTCTTCAGCATAATTAGCATCCTCTTCTGAAATGTTTTCAATGTCTGTTATTAAATCCTCAACGATAAGACTATCGCCGTCTGCATAGCTATTTTGGTAATTAGTTAATGAGTAAACTGTCCGAACATAAGGCAATAACCATGCTTTTTCAGTAAGTATACCAATAGCATTTAGATTTTTAGGTGTAAAAATATCGCCATTTTTAGGAGATATAACAAAAGCCAGATTATCATCTTTTGAGTACTCCCCTTCAAAGTTTTCTAATGCTATTCTGTCAGGATTGTTTTCGTCAAAAAAAACTCTGGCGTCAGTATCAAATTTAATATTAGGGGCTCCTGCCATTAGGGCAAAAGCTATTACAAAACCAATTAGTATAAAAAAAATTCTTCTTTTAATAACTAACTCTGCAAGTTTGGGGAAAAAATTACTCATTTCGAATAGGTACATAACTTTTATGAAAATTACATTAAAAAAAGATCTATTTATTTATTCTTTTATATCATTAGCTTTATGCAAGAAATTAATAAATCAATTAAATTTTTCTTGTTTGACCGTGGGCCATATAAGAAAACTCATCTTTATTTAATTTCAATTTTTTTGATAGTTGTTTAAGTAATTTAATTGGCTCATCCATTGGTTCATCAGTAAGTTGAAAAGTTCCCCAATGCATTGCTATAGACTGTTTTGAATTAATATCTTTATGAATTTGAATTGCCTCTTCCACATTGCAATGTGAGTCTTTCATAAACCATCTTGGAGCATATGCTCCAATAGGTATTGTAGATAAATCAAATTCACCAAATTTCTTTTGAATGTCTTGAAAATCTTTTGAGTAACCAGTATCACCTACAAAAAAATATTTAAAACTATTTGTCTTTACAACCCACCCACACCACAATGTTTTGTTTGTATCGTTAAATGTTCTTTTACTCCAATGTTGAACTGGAACAGAGTAGATTTCTAAATTTTTATATTTAGACATTTGCCACCACCCATGTTCAATCACATTACTTGCACCTAGTTTTGAAATAGTTTCTTTTAATTTTAGGGGTACAAAAAAAGTAGGTTGGTTAATATTCTGTTTTTTTAATAGTAGCTTAATAGTTTGCGCATCTAGATGATCATAATGATTGTGCGAAATTAAAACTAAATCTATAAACGGTAAGTCATCCATATTCAAACCTGGTGGTGTCGTTCTTGAGGGCCCCATAAAACTTAAAGGAGAGGCTCTTTTAGAAAAATGAGGGTCCGTAAGTATATTAATCCCATCAATTTGTATTAAAAAAGTAGAATGCCCTACCCAAGTAATTGTTTTTTCAGATTTGTTGGATTTTAGATAGCTGGGATTATTTTTGACTACAGGAAAGCTCATAGGTTTTGGCTTATTTGATTCTTTCCTCCATTTCCAAAAATCTTTGAAACTGCTTTTATGCAGCACATAGTTATTAAGAAACATACCATCTTCCATATTGAAGGGTTTGAAGAGAGAATTTGCCATAGTTTTTGTTTTTAAAGATAAAAAAGATAATGAAAATAATATAATTTTTTTTATAAAATCTCTTCTTAGCATTTAAAACAAGTAATTAAAAAATTAACTTTTGATTATATTAACGAAGTTTTTATACATTTGGTTGCACTGTTGCATCATCGTATCAATCTCTTTGTCTACCATGTCTTTCATTTGAGGTAAGGCATCAGCGCCAAGAGACTTTTCTAGGGCATTTTTATACTCAGGAACCCTAGCCCAATCATCAACTGTGGTCTTTCGAATTTCTAAATGAAATTGAATTCCATAGGCATATTTTTCATAACCAAAAATTTGATACTTAGTTGAAGGCGAAGTACCAATAACTTGAACTTTAGAATTATTTTCCAATCCAATTACTTCATAAGAGTGCCATTGAAGAGCTTTAATCTTTTTTGGAAGAAAACTAAAGACTAGATCATCTTTAGCATTTGTTTCTATATCAATATCTAATACGCCAATTTCTGGAGGTATTGACTCTACAACCTTACCTCCCAGCACTTCACCTAAAAGTTGACATCCCAAGCAAAACCCCAAAAATGGTTTTTTAAGATTTAAGACATACTCTGCAATGGCTTTTTTTTCTTCTATTAACCAAGGATATTTATCTTCCATAAAAGTATCCATTGGACCCCCCATGCAAAGCATTGCATCATAGCTATCAAGATTTGTTGGTATCACATCTCCCTGGTCTAGTTGTATGGTCACGATTTCATGACCATCTGCTAAAAGATAATCTTTAAAAGTTCCAGGATCTTCAATTTCAATATGTTGAAGAGATAAAAATTTCATAAAAACATAGACTGTTTGAATTTAATTCAAGAGTTTTAAATAGTTTCTTAGTTGTTTTAATCGTCGCCTGTAACTGCATCCTTAACTTTGTTGTAACCTTTAGATACAGTCCCTGCCACTGCGTCGTAAGCATCATTTGCCTTCTCACTTACACTGGCACAATTTGTGGTTAAAAATAATGAAGAAATTAATATTAATAAGAGTTTTTTTGACATATTCGGAATTATGAAAAAATCACATTAAAAGTCAATTTATTTAAACTGAAAATTAAAATATATTAGAATTAAGAATGTTTGATGAGGAAGAGTCTATAAAAAAACCGAAACCATTAGATTTTGATGATTTGAGCATTGAGGAAATTGAGGAAATGATTGATGATCATAAATCTGAAATCAGCAACCTTGAAGCATTGTTAAAGAAGAAAAAAGATAAGCTAAAGTTAGCTGATACGTTTTTTAAAAAAAACTAATATCCTTCGATTAAAATTAGGTCACTTTTTGTGCTTTTTTGTCTAATCTCCATGGCTTTTGAATAATCAATTGATTCATAGCACTTTTTAGCACTTTCAAAGCTATCAAATTCTACTACCGTAGTTCGATCGACTGGCCACTCTCCTTCGACAACTTCAAATTTTCCTCCCCTTATTATGTACTTTCCTCCATATTTCTTCATCACTTCTGTGGATAAAACAGGGTATTTTTGAAATAATATGGGGTCATGTATGGAAACCCTGACAATAATGTATCCTTTTTTCATAATTGGAAAATAAGTTAATACTTTTAAACAGAGTTATCCACAGTAATTTGATAGGTGTCTAGTTTATTAAAAAATATGTGATAATTTCATTTTAGTTTTAACAACAAAAAAACTAATTATATCAAGTTTTTTTTGTATTTTGTTCTTTTTAAAACAAAACTCTCAATTTGCATGTGTAATTATTGAGAAATAATATTATTCTTTTAAAAGTTATGCACAGGCAACTCCCTACTCTATTTAAACTATTATTTTATGTTATTTTTCAAGCTTTTTTTGTAATAAATTTGTCATATTCCGATCACCTCACAGCAAAAGTTACTGGATTTGTTGATGCAACAAGTCCAATTCACGTCCTTGGATATGATAGGAAATATTTCTTTGAAAAGAACTCTGCACCATTATTTATCGTCATAGAGCAAGATATAAACAAATTTAATAAAATTAATTTAAAGGCATTTCCTCATATAAATATTGGCTTGTTTGTTTTTCAAGACACTGACGGAGATGGGCAATTCACAACAAATTTTAAAGGACAGCCTTTAGAGCCATTTGGCTTTTCTTTAAATCCTGACTATAAATTTGAAGACGTTGTCTTTGAAAATATAGTTTTTGATATGACTAAGTTCAATCAAGTTGAAATTCAACTTAAACAATAATATTCAATATTTTTTTTACTGCCTCACCTAAAGAAATCTTAGAAGTATCAATTTCTAAATCTGGATTTATTGGTTTTTCATACACACTGTCTATACCTGTAAAATTTGGTATTTTTCCTTGCCTAGCTTTTTTATACAAACCCTTAGGGTCTCTTTTTTCAGCTACTTTTAAAGGAGTGGAAATAAAAATTTCTTTGAAATCACTTTTTTCAAAAAGTGATCGAGCCATTTCTCTTTCTAGTCTAAACGGCGATATAAAAGCAGTAATGACTATAAGTCCAGCATCACACATAAGCTTTGCAACCTCTGCTACCCTTCTTATATTTTCTATTCGATCTTTATCTGTAAAACCTAAATCTTTATTTAATCCATATCTAATATTGTCTCCATCAAGAATGTAGGTTTTTTTACCTTGGGAGTATAATTTTTTTTCAAGTTCATTAGCCAAAGTAGATTTTCCAGAGCCAGAGAGACCAGTCATCCAAAGCACTTGACCCTTATGTCCATTAATTTTTTCTCTAAGATTTTTATTTATAGATAAATTTTGAATTTGGATATTTTGGGATCTTCGAAGAGCAAAATTTATCATACCCATCCCAATAGTTTGATTGCTTATTGGATCAATAATTATTAAAGAACCTAAAGTTTTATTTTCTTTAAAAGTTGAATAGGGAATGTCTTTATTGAAGGAGACAGAAATTTCTGCAACATCATTAAGTTTCAACTCATCCCGGACATCAAATTCAAGTGTATTTACATTATATATTTTTTTAATACTCATAATTTTAATACTTGTAGATATATTATGAATTTTGGCTAAGTACGTTCTCCCATTAAAACATTTCTCCTCTGACATCCAAATAACATTCAAATTAAATTGATCAGCCATTTCTATAACTGATTTTTTTGAACAAAGAACATCGCCTCTCGAGGTATCTATCTCTTTATTTAATGTAATGGTAACACTTTGCTTTAAACCCGCAGATTTTATTGATTTTTCTCCAATCAGAATATCTTTTACTTTAGCTTTTTGATTAGATGGAAGAGATATTAGTTCATCACCTTTTTTAATTTTCCCACCAGTAATAGTTCCAGAATATCCCCTGAAATTTAAATCAGGTCGATTAACTCTCTGTACAGGAAATATGAAACCGTCTTTATTAGAGTTTTGAGATTTTGTAGTTTCTAAATAATCAAATAAAGTTTTATCAGAATACCATTTCATATTTTTCGATTTATTATGAATATTATCTCCTTTAAGAGCTGATATAGGTATGCTTTGAATTTTTTTAAAATTTAATTTTTTTGAAAATGATATGTATTCAGAACTTAACTTTTCATAAATATTTTTATCATAGTCAACTAAATCCATTTTATTAATTGCCAAGACAATATTTTGAATTCCAAGCAGAGAAACAATAAAAGAGTGTCTCTTTGTCTGTGTGAGTATACCATTTCGAGCATCAACTAGTAAGATAGCCATATCAGCTGTTGAGGCTCCGGTAGCCATATTTCTAGTGTATTGTTCGTGTCCAGGTGTATCTGCAACAATGAACTTTCTTTTACTACTAGAGAAAAATCGATAAGCTACATCAATCGTAATACCTTGTTCTCTCTCAGCTGATAAACCATCAACTAGTAATGCAAAATCAATATCCTCACCTTGGGTTCCATATTTTTTCGAGTCATTTTTTAAAGAGGCAACTTGATCATCAAATATCATCTGAGACTCATAAAGCATTCTCCCAATGAGTGTGCTTTTTCCATCATCAACAGATCCACATGTAATAAACCTCAATAAGTCAAGAGAGGCTTGATTTTTTAAATATGTGTTTATAGTATTTGATTTGATCATTTAAAAATATCCATCGATTTTTTTCATTTCCATAGAACTACTTGAGTCTGAGTCGATAGCCCTTCCTTGTCTTTCAGATGTCTTAGACTGCAGGAGCTCGAGTACAATATCTTCAAGTGTATTTGCATCTGATTCAATGGCGCCAGTTAAGGGATAGCATCCAAGAGTTCTGAATCTAATTTTTTTTAATTCTATCTTTTCATTGGATTGAAGATTAAATCGATCATCGTCGATCATAACAATCATTCCATCTCTAATAACCACGGGTCTAACTTTTGCAAAATATAAGGGAACAATTGGTATTTGTTCTTGGTAAATATATTGCCAAATATCTAGCTCTGTCCAATTTGATAATGGAAAAACTCTAGTACTTTCACCCTTATTAACTCTAGAATTATATAAAGACCAAAGTTCCGGACGTTGATTTTTAGGATCCCATTGATGAGAGGGAGTTCTAAATGAAAAAATTCTTTCTTTGGCTCTTGATTTTTCCTCATCTCTTCTAGCGCCTCCAAAAGCAGCATCATACTTATACTTGTTTAAAATTTGCTTTAAGCCCTGTGTCTTCATAATATCGGTATGAACGACGGACCCATGCTCAAAAGGATTTATATTTGATTTAATACCCTCAGGATTTATGTGAGTAATTAACTTCATACCACTATTTTTTGCAATCCAAGTTCTAAATAAATACATTTCACGAAATTTCCACCGAGTATCTACATGTACCAAAGGGAAAGGAGGAAGGCTGGGATAAAAAGCTTTTTGCGCAAGTCTTAACATCACTGAACTATCTTTTCCTATAGAATAAAGCATGACAGGATTTTTAGTTTCACTAACAACCTCTCTTATAATGTGGATACTTTCTGCTTCTAGATCAGAGAGATAGCTGTTTTGAGGTAAGTTAAATTTTTTTAATAATTTTGTATCTTTGATATTTAATTTATTTATTTTAAATAAATAATCAGGAAAATGAATAGGGTGCTTTAATTTATAGTTTGTTATCTTTTCATTAATCTTCTCTTCAACAAAAGTATTTAGAAGATTAATATCTGGAAAAATAATAATATTTTTTTTCCTAAGCTTTGAAAAGTATTTTAGTCCATCAGATATATCATTAATTTTTTTAGATTTAACTTTTACCCATAATCTTCCGTTACGTCTATCGTTAGCAAATAAAAATTTTGTATTATTAAGTTCAATATATTGAACAAATAAAATCAGTGATCTTTGTTTTTCAAACTTTTTTATAAAATAATCATGGATTAATTTATTTACTCGCGACTTGTGTATTTCTAAATAATTATTTAGATTTAGATTTTCTGGAAAAATAGATAACTTTTCCAGCCACCTTTCATAGGACCTCTTTGTTTTAAATAATTTTTGACCTAGAAGAAATTTATAGTGACTATCGCTTTCCCATGCAGGATATTTAATTGATGGGTTAATTTTAAAAAATAAAGTATGATTCATTATAATAAACTATCTGTCGTATTTATGGAAAAATACAAAAAATATTCAAAATGTACATAAAAAAAATTCTATTTTTAATAAAATGCTAAAAAATGACAAAATACGACAATTTGAATTTTACAATGAAATTAGTGTATGTCTTGAGCAATGTTCACAAAAAATAATTAAAATTTATGAGAGTTTTGATCAAAATGTTGAGTATAAAGATGATAAAAGTCCCTTAACTCAGGCAGATTTAGTATCACACGAACATATTTCTGCTTTGCTATCATCTATTTCAAATTATCCCATCATTTCAGAGGAGGGCAATTTAAAGTATACAAATGAGCCTAAATATTGGCTGGTTGATCCTCTAGATGGCACTAAAGAATTTATTAACAAGAATGGTGAATTTACAGTCAATATTGCTCTTATCGAAAATAATTATCCTATTCAAGGTTTTGTTTATATTCCTAAAGACAGAACTTTATTTTTTGGGGGACTTAACAAAGGATCATTTAAGTTAAGTTATAATAATATCAAAGAAATTTTTGCCAAGTCACCCACTGATAAATTAAAGATTGTTACCAGTAGAAGCCATCTTAACGAAACTACAAGAAACTATTTATCCCAATTTAATGACTTTGATATATTACAAGCAGGTAGTTCGTTAAAATTTTGTATGATCGCTGAGGGTCTTGCAGATTTATATCCTAGACTTGGACCTACCTCTGAATGGGATACAGCAGCAGCACAGGCAGTGGTAGAGGGAGCAGGAGGTAGTGTTAAAGATCTTAGCGGTGTTAGATTACAATATTCAAAAAAAGAAATACTCAATCCTCATTTTATTGTAAGAGGAAAAATCTAAATTTATTTACTTGGATTTTTTTCCTTGTATGTCTTTTCTAAACTTATGTCGTCGACTTCAGTGTATAATTGAGTTGTAGATAAAGAGCTATGACCTAATAATTCTTGAATAATTCTCAAATCCCCTCCATTTTTTAACAAATGTGTTGCAAAACTATGTCTTAAAGAATGTGGTGTTGCTGTTTTTGGAAGACCTAAATTAATTCTGGCATTTTTTAAATCCCTTTGAAAAGATGAAGCCTTAAGAGGGCTTCCTCTGTCTCCAACAAATATCGAAACATTTTTAGGTAATTTATAAGGTATTTCGTTTAGATAATTTTCTATTGAGTTTGCAACAATATCTAGAACTGGCACTAATCTTTCCTTATTTCCTTTTCCCAAAATTGTAAGAGAATTTTTATCAACTAAATGATTCTTAGTAATTGATAAAGCCTCATTTATGCGCAGACCACACCCATATAAAAGATAGAGCAATGCAAGATTTCTTTTTTGAATCCAAGTTTTTTTTGAAATTTTTTTTAACTCAATAATTAAAAGTTCTATATCTCCCTCTGATATAGGTTTTGGCAAAGACCTTGGAATTTTTGGATTTTTTAATAATTGAACCTCACTATAAGCAATTTTATATAAGTCATTTTTAAAAGATGAATACTTAAAATAATTCTTAATAGAACTAATAGCTCTTCTTCTAGATCTAGCTGACAAGGGTTTTTTATAAACATTTTCATATTCCCTATTTCCACCAAGGTCTGCTAACCATGCTCTAAATGTTTGTAAATTTAAATCTTTTAAACTGGATAAAGATACGGAATATCCATTATAGAACTTAAAAAAAATTAAAAAATCGCATACATCAAAACAGTATGATCTATAAGTATTTTCAGAATGTCCTTTTATGTCTTTTAAATGTGTGGCCCATTTATCAAAGTCTTGTATTGAGGATTTATCTATTTTTGACCTTTCTAGCAGTTCAATAAAATTCATTACATTATATTATAAATTAGAATCAAAATTTAAAAATGGATTATTATTACCAAGTCATGCCATTAGGGCAAATTAATGAGGGTTTGACTTATAAGCAATCTTATTCCATCCAGATTGGTTCTATTGTTGAAATACCCCTAAGAAAAAAGAAATCAACTGGTGTAATTATATCTCAAACAAATATCAAAGATCTAAAATTTAATCTTAATAAGGTTCTTTCAATAAGTAACGTGCACCAATTTGCTATTAGTGCAGAAAATTTAGATTTCTATAAGTATGTGTCAAAACATTGTTTCATTGATTTAGGTATGATTTTGAAAATGGCATTGCAGCGTTTTCCTGACACACAATTAAAGAATTATTATCTTTTTAAAAATAAAATATATGAAACTCAAAAAAGTTTAATTAATAAATTAAATCTTTCTAAAAAAGATTGGCAAAAATTATCAGAAGAAAAAAAAATTTCTCAAACTACTAAAAGTTTTATTTTTGATCAAATGGCACAAAATATTTCATTAAACTTTGATCAAGAAAAAATTTTCAAATCATTTGAAT
>OZSS01000729.1_pt1 | contig 15871 bp, 16 predicted proteins | sample 1779911 | NCBI WGS metagenome assembly OZSS01 (sample SAMEA2603589, study PRJEB24840) | metagenome | biome: Water; feature: Photic zone; material: Seawater sample | place: Mediterranean Sea | collected 2013-11-12 | depth 10 m | reverse complement strand
TAGCGAGACCAGAATATAAAAAGATTTTTTTCAAAAGATAAAAAATCCATTGAAGATTAGTTGAAAAATAATACTATCTAATTATCTATCAATGGTAAGTGAATTGAGGGTCAAAAAAGCTTGTGCAGTGGCTTGCTTATCACATTTGATGTTTTCTAGAGGTTTAAAGTAAGGGGAAAGAGGAATAGAAAATGGCTACTGTAAATAGAAGACTAACATCGATATTGGCAACTGATTGTGTTGGCTTTAGTAGCCTCATGGAAAAAGACGAGGAAAAAACGTTAGACAACTTGAAGGCCTGTAGATCCATTATAGACCCCTATATTGAAGAATTTGGTGGAAAAATTTTTTATACTGCTGGCGACTCTGTAATAGCAGAATTTGTAAGTCCGGTATCCTGTGTTAATGCTGCAATAAATTTTCAAAAAGCTATTGATGAAAGAAATAAGGTCACCGAGGAAAGCTCAATCATGACGTGGCGAGTGGGAGTACATATGGATGACGTTATTGTTGAAAAGGATAATATTTATGGTAGCGGTGTTAATATAGCCGCCCGGTTGGAAGCAGCATGTACACCTGGCCAAATACTTATATCTTCTACCGTTAAAGATCAAGTCGACAATAAAATAGAATTTTCAGTTGAAGATGCGGGAACTAAGGCATTAAAAAATATTTCTGACAGCTATCAAACTTATGGCATTTCCCCAACGGGTGGAAAAGTAGAGAAAACTGATGGTAAGAGCTATGCAAAGAAAGAATCTGAGAGGAATTATAAACCAAAGTTGGCAGTCATGCCGTTCTCGAATGCAAGCAATGATGAAGATAGTGGTTACCTGGTAGATGGAATTGTAGAAGACTTGATCACAGAATTTTCAATGATAAGAGAATTAGAGTTAGTCTCTCGACAATCATGTTTTGATTTTAGAGATAACGATATGGATCTTAAAGCGTTTTGTGAAAAGTTCAGTGTTGATTATGTTGTTGTTGGAAGTATTCGTTCATCAGGTAAGAGAGTAAGAATTTCTGTAGAATTGTCTGATGCGAAGGATGATAGTCAGATTTGGAGCCAAAAGTTCGATAAAATTATCGAAGATATTTTTGATGTTCAGGACGAGATAGTTAGACAAATTTCAGGAAAACTTTTGGGCGAGATTGAATTGTCGAGCTTAGAAAGAGCGCAAAGAAAGCCCACCGAAAATTTGTCATCGTACGAATTACTTTTGAAAGGGAAAGTTTTACATCATAAAATACAAAAAGATGCTTTGCGCAATGCTTTAACGACATTCGATGAAGCGATAAAAGCTGATGAAACCAATGGCCAGGCATATGCTTGGAAAGCTTGTGCACTTGGACAGGGTATGAGTAGAGGCTTTATTGAGGGCGATATGGCTGAGATATGGAGTGAGGCAGAGGGTTGCCTTAAAAAGGCACATGAACTGAATGATAATGACTTCGAAGTTCATAGATTGATGGCTGAAGTTAATCTATCTGGTAGAAATTTTAGAGTAGCAGAAAGGCATGCTTCTAAGGCATATAAAATGGTTCCCAATGACCCACGTGTGCTATCCGTTTATGGGGAAGTTTCATTACGATTAGGAAAAATTGATCAGGGGTTAGATGCTTTGAAGTTAGCTTTAGAGATCGACCCAATCGCACAAGGTAAAACAAACTCTGACTCTAGAACATCTCCAGTTTTGTTTGGGGAATATTTAGCCAGAAATAAAAATAATTGTCTCGAGTTAGTAGAAAAATTAGAAGACATAGACCCTAAATCTTGGCTTGTAACGGCAAAGCTGTGTAATGATGAGGAACACGATATTACAGAGGAAGATTGGTATAAACGAGGTAAAGAGAAGTTTAAAGATAAAGATTGGACAAATGAAGTCGACGCCTTTCGCCTTAATAATGATGGCGCAAAAGAGTCGCTAATTGAATTTGCCAATAGCCTTTTTTGAAATCTTTTAATGGGTCAGAGCAAAATACCTTTATTAATTCTCTTTTTAATCTTTGGCCATTAAGTTGTTCTTAATAACGACTTCCTGATCTTTCTTATGTATGCGGCTTGCAGTAAAAGTACTATCTGATTTTCTTATAAGCTTGAATAAGAAAAAGTTTTAAAGTTTTAAAACCTGTTCAGCTAATTTGACTCCACTCGAGGCAGCATCCAAAATTGTACTACCTGAACACCAATCACCACAAACGCCTACACTCTCATTTTTGTAAAATAAATAAGCTTTACCTAAAGAACGTTCAGTGAAACCGTAAAGCCATCTATGCCCGGCTTCGTAAGTCGGTTTTGGTAGCGAGACGGGAACAGCATTTGAAACTTCTTTAAATAAAATATCTTTAATTTTGTTTTTGTCGTTATTCACTACCTTTTTTGCAAAAGGTTCCTTCGTATGTACGGTAAAACTTAATAGTCGCTGTACGCATTTAAATCGATTGTTTTCTACATAAACGTGAACATTCTTGTTCGAGAAATAGGTCTCTTTGATGAGTGCTGGGTCAAGATCAAAGGAAAAAAGAGCGGCAGCAGAGCTCCTCATTTCGACTTCACTAAGGCAACTATCAAATCTATCTAGTTGATTATTGATAAGGGTTTTGGCTTGATTTGGTGGGATAGAAATAATCAAAAGATCATATGATAATTTTGTAGAATTATCGCTCCTGTAGGTTACATCGATAGTTTTATTTTTTAAATCAAGGGATGTAGCCTCGCAGCCCTCCTTAATATTTAAACCTTCTGCAAAAAAACTAACAAGGTGCGAAACTGAACTAAAAGGTTCAAATATAACCCCTTTACGCTGAATTACTTTTTCTTTTTCAGCTCTTTTAAGTATTTTTATTACAAATTCTGGTAAATCTTTATGTTTGTAAAAGTCAGGTAACGAACTTGCACCATGATGGAATACGGCACCGTCGGTTCTCCTCGTACTTAGCCTGCCTCCTGCATTTCTCCCCTTATCAATTAATAGAACGGAATGGCCTGCCTCGGTTAATCTTTTACCGCATAGTAATCCAGAAACCCCGGAGCCAATTATTACAATTTCTTTCTTAGTCATATATCAGCTATGTATGAGAATTTTTTTTGCTAGTTTTATCTAAGATTAGAGATAAGTTATTCATTTTTGATAGATAGGCAATAAAGTACTCCCCTTTTTCCTCCGAACATTCTTTATGCATAAAAAAACAATTTATACATAAAGTTAATTTTCTTTTTTTCCCAATATTGATTTTGGTTATTGGAATTGTCTCGTCAAAATCAGGATGTGGGTTTTCAGTTGCCTTACAAAAATCACACTTTGCTTTTGGTCGGTTATAAATAAATTTTTGCATTTTTACTTCTTTTCCAAGCTTCTGAAATCTGCCTTAGGTCTATTACCTTCAAAATCAATATGACAAACATTTTTATTATGACGTTGACACCATACTTGAATGCCAATTAGAGAAAAGCCTACATCAACTTTTACATAGTCTCGAAGAGTTATGTCTGGGTTCTGCAAAGCTCCATATTCTTTTAGACAGGTTTCACAGACCATAGGCTCTGTTATATTATTTAATAAATTCTCATAATTATCGTTCACAATGATCCCTTATGGATTTAAATAAGCTCTTAGCAAAAATTTCAATCCAATACATAATCTAAAGGTTTAAAATTTTAAAAATAAATATGTTAAAATTAGATTTTTTTCTTCGCTGCTTCCCTCAATGGAGCTTTAGTGATTTTACCGTTAACATTCCGTGGTAAAGGTTCCTGGGAAATCGTAATCTTATCTGGAACCTTGTAATCGGCGACTTTTTCCAACAACTTCTGTTGGATAGTATTGGAGTCAATGGCATTTGATGAAGAATAAATAAAAGCGTGCGACCTTTCACCTAGTATGGGGCAAGGGTATGGAACCAAAGCGGCCTCTTGCACTTCATCCATTAGCATCATTAAATTTTCTATTTCAGCACTAAAGATTTTATAGCCTCCCCGATTTATCATATCTTTCTTTCTATCATGAATACGTATAAATCCATTTTCATCTTCACTAGCTATATCACCTGACTTCCAATACCCATTGTCAAAAGAGCTTTCACTTGCATGTTCGTTTCTCCAATATCCTGGCACGACCATCGGTCCTTTAATCCAGAGTTCGCCACTCTCACCTTTGTTAACTTCTTTGTTATTATCGTCAACAATCCTAACCTCACCACATGGTACTACAAGACCAACACTATCACCTGGGTCATTGCTATCGATTGGAATAATAGTGGTAGGGGAAGTAGTTTCAGTTGCACCGTAGGCATTATGAAGACTTAGAAAAGGTAGCTTCGAAGATAATTCCTTCCTTATCGCATCAGGCATAGGGGCTCCTCCAAACGCACCGATTCTCCACGATTGTAAATCCTCAGCAACTAATGTATTTCGATGGAGGAGTAATGCGTACATGGCTGGAACGAGTATCGAATACGTTAATCCATATTTTTTCGCAAGACTTGCAAATTCTTGTACTTCAAAATGCTCCATTATGACGATTTTGCCTGCGCACCCTATTAAAGTCAGAATTTGAGCGACCAGTCCGGTAACATGACTAGCGGGTACAGCCAGAATAGTACATTCACCATCCTGAAGTTCTAGCTCCATTCGAAAATGAAGAAAAGAATGAACGAGTCCGAGGTGGGTTAGAATAGCTCCCTTTGGACGGCCAGTGGTACCAGAGGTATAAAGCAGTATCGCTGGCTCTTCCTCATGTATGTTTTTTGAAACAATCTTTTCCTTAGCCCCTCGTTGAAGTAAGTCATTAAATTTTAGACAATCAATTTTTGAATCATTAAACGTACTTATAAACAGTATTGGACTTTTATTTTCGTTAATGGGCTGTTCTTTTTCTGTTTCTTTATCAAATATAACTGCAGAAATTCCTGCATCATCGTAGAGAGACGTAAGCTCTTCTTTTTTATGTCTATGACCAACCGGCATGGCAATAAGACTAGTTTTGAATGCAGCGAAAAGTGCAACAACAAATTCAATACTATTTGCTAGATTGATAACGAGGATATTCTTTTCCTTCAGCCCAGATTTCAGTAATCCTCCAGCTAAGTTATCGGACAGCTCATCAAGTTGTTTATAAGTTATAATTTTTTCATTAAAGCAGAGAGCTATTCTATTTGGGTGCGTTTTGACGACATGTTTAAAAATTTCAAGGAAATCATTTGGTCTATTGGCAAAACACATAAGTTCTCGGCCATCATAATGTATCTCAATATTTTTTTTTAAATTCATTGTATCATTTTCCGTCATAAGCGCCTTCCAAAGACAGATTTCTTTTATTAAACTAATTTTTAGATTATTTTAAAGTTTTATCTGAAAAGGTACGTAATTGAACAAGCAGCATAATACTAAATTAGAGAATGATCTCTTGCTACGAAAAAGGGCTGAGGCTTTTATTCCAGGGGGCATGTGGGGTCATATGAGTGTAAAAAAACTTCCCTTTGGTTACCCACAATTTTTTTCTAAAGCAAAGGACTCAAGAATTTGGGATTTAGATGGGAACTGTTACATTGACTTTATGTGTGGTTATGGACCGAATATACTTGGCTATAACAATGCAGATGTTGATCAGGCCGTTAATGAGCAACGTAAAAAATTAGACTTAGGGAATGGTCCGTCGGCATTAGTAGTGGATCTAGCAGAAAAAATAACAACGCTGGTCGATAGTGCCGATTGGGCTTTGTTTGCAAAAAACGGTACGGATGCTACGACAACGTGTCTAACCATATCGAGGGCAGCTACGGGTAAAAAAAAGATATTAGTAGCGAAAGGGTCTTATCACGGGTCAGCCCCATGGTGTACTCCTGTGGCAACAGGAGTAGTTGAAGAGGATATTTCAAACTTAATTTTCTTTGAATACAATGATAGTGCTAGCCTTGAAGATGCTGAAAAGAAGGCAGGCGCTGATCTCGCAGGAATAATCCTAACCGCATTCCGTCACGATGTTCGGAAAGATCAAGAATTGCCAAAAAAGACTTTCTTACAGAAAGCACGGGAGATTTGTGACAAGAAGAACGCTGTTCTTATATTAGATGATGTTAGAGCAGGTTTTAGGCTGAACCGAAGTGGGAGCTGGTTTGATTATGGCGTTAAACCAGACCTAACCGCTTTCTCAAAAGCAATTGGAAATGGATACCCTCTATCTGCAGTAGTCGGCGTCGATAAATTGAAACAGGCAGCAAGTGAAATTTATGTTACTGGATCCTTTTGGTGTAATGCCACTTCGATGGCCGCTAGCCTAAAGACTTTGTCAATAATCGAAGAAATAGATGTAGTAGCCCATATTTCCTATTTAGGTAATAAACTTAGGACTGGCATAGACCAAATCGCTAATAATTTTGGGGTTGAGATATCTCAATCAGGTCCTTCCCAGATGCCTTTGATATTGTTCGAGCAAGACAGTGATTTTTCGAAAGGGTCAAAATTTGTCCAATATCTATTGAATAAGGGAGTTTATTTTCATCCTTGGCATAATATGTTTCTCTCTCTGGCCCATACTGCTGAAGATGTGGATATGACACTCGATGCGGTAGAATACGGAATGAAGAAAATATCTCAAGAGTTTTAGTAGTATTACTTCGATCTCTTCACACACTAAACGCGTGCATATAATTATATGGGGGTTGATATTTCTGTTTTTATTCTCCATGCCAATGTTGATTTCTAGAGATTGGCATTTGATGATTATAAGCCAAGTTGGCATAACGATCATTTTTGCTATAAGTTTTAACCAGCTTCTTGGCCAAACGGGTCTATTGAATTTAGGGCATTCAATCTTTATGGGAGCAGGAAGCTATTTTTCAGGTTTGATTTTGTTACAGATTAACAATGGTGCTTTATATATTCCTTTACCAATTTTACCTCTATTTGGTGGGGTTGCAGGGTTCATCCTGGCTGGAATAGTTGGGTATTTTTCTGTACAACGAGCTGGAATGATTTTCGCTATGTTGACGCTAGCCTTACTGGAGTTTGTTAATTCTTTTAGTATCTCATTCCCGAGCATATTAGGAGGAATGACAATAGATAGGACCCTTAATACCGATTTTTTTAATTTTAATTATAAAAGCAATAGATCAGTGTGTCATATTGTTATAACGTGGTTATTCATAGCTTTATATGTTTCTTATTATTTTTTACAAACCCCGCTTGGCAAAATGTGTAATGCTGTAAGAGAAAATCCCTCAAGGACCGAATATATTGGCTACTCCATCTATATGGTAAGGTATCTTTCTTTCTGTTTTTCGGGTTTCATAGCAGGAATTGCGGGAACTTTGTTTGTAATCAATTATGAATTAGTTTCCCCCGAAGTATTCAGTCTCCGTGAGTCTTTTAACATTCTAGCTGCAACCTTTATCGGAGGCACTGGATATTTTTTAGGGCCAATTATAGGAGCCTCTATATTTTCGTTATCTAGTATAGTATTAAGCAATAGCACAGAAATATGGTCATTATATCAAGGAATAATTCTAATGATCTTCGTTCTTTATTTTCCTAGGGGGCTGACTGGTTTTTTTATTGATCAAAGAGGTTTGAATAAATCTAAAAGTAAGCTTGATCTGCTTTACCATTATCTAAAAACGATAGTTCCTGCTCTCATTACAATATTTTCATTCGCCTGGCTTATTGAATGTTTAAATACTATTTTGCATCACCAAGAGAAAGCCGATTTTGTATTTCTTTGGGTTTTATTTTCGACTTCGAGTCCGTTTAATTGGTTCGTAGCTATTTTATTAGTAGGTCTTGGTATCTATTTTCTATTATCTAATATAAGTATAAAAAAAGACCATTTGGTATAGGCTGCCTAGGGTCTTCTCAAAACGGCTTACTTTTTATCCAATCGACAGTTTCACGCATTATTGTTGGAAAATCTCTAATCTTTACCCCCAGACTATCCCTTCGTTTAAAATCAAATTGGGTTGGTGCTATATGATTTTCTGAAACCGGTTGAGGCATTTGCATATTGGGGATTAACTTCTGGCACTCTCTATAAATATCATTCCAATGAAAACTATCCAAGACGCCAAAGTATCGACCAGAAGCTGTGGGATTTTCGTATGCAGCTAAAAATAGGCGTGCTAAGTCATGAAGGTGTATTAGAGAAGCCGAGTCATTTGGTATTTTTTTATGTCTCGGAGGTCCTCCTTCCAGAACACTTTTTATCCATAAAAAGGGGTTGTGCTTAAAATGCTCTGGTAATATGGCGGATCCATACAAACCAGTTGGTAGAAAAACTGATATTCGTAAGTTGTTTTCAGCACAAAACTTAAATGCGGCTTTTTCCATATATGTTTTAGCAGCCGATGTATACTTTTTTGACCTGCATTGCTCTTGTTCATCTGACCAATGATCAAGCTCATTTTTAATTAAAACTGGAGGTATAGGGTTCGTGCTAGAAGTAGAGGAACAAATTAAAACATTCTGAACGTTATTTTTTTTTGCCATCTTCAGAATATTAAGGCAGCCATCAACAGTGGGTTTAATGATCTCATTATACCCTCTGTCGTCATTAAGCTCCTTAGAGGGTGTTCCATCAAAACCCTTATATGTGGGTATAAGGCAACAAATAAAAACTGCATCAGCTCTTTTGAGAGGACTTTCTAATGAAGAAATATCTGCCATATCAGCTGGAAAAAAATTGGCATTCTCTCCAGAGGGGAGGTTTTTTAATCTAGCAATTCTATCTTGATTATCTACATTTCTAAGCGTGCCATTTACTTGATAGCCTCTATCTAGTGCTTCTCTTAAAATGCTTGAGCCAACCAAACCGCTTGACCCAAATATAGTTAATAATTTTTTTTCCATCAATTCACCCGATTTAATTTTATTTCGTCGTTCTTAAGTTTTTATAGTAAGTCCAAAAACCAATTTAGTCCTTTAGAAAAATCTTAGTAACGCCAATACCAGTTGCTTCGTAAGCATCATATATTTCATCAGCCCCTGAAATTCGAAGCGTCTCCGGATTTCCTTGGGACCGGGTAGGTACAATTATTTTTCCTTTGAAACCGTAGCGTCTCGCTTGTTGGGTAGACCAGTTTTGAGCATGAAACTCTGGAAGAGCTAAAATAATAGCTTTTAATTTTCCAAATCGTAGCTTTGACCAAAATCCTGGGTCCTCTGCGTCAGCAAAAGTAACCCTTTTTCCAAATTTTAATTGCTCCTTAACAAGATCAGTATCAGCGTCAAATCCTACTACTTTTATACTATTAGCTGATAAATTATCGAAAATCGCACTACCCACTCTCCCCATACCTAATACCATTACATCAGCTCCACCACATGTATGAGGTTGTTCATCTGGGTGATGCTGAGGTCTTTCAAATCTTACCAAATACTTTTCGAGTGCCACAAAAATTTCATGTACAAAACTATTCAAGATCGCACCTAATGCAAAGCTTAGGCAAATAGTACAAGTTAAAATAGAAAAAGTTTCTGAGTTTAATAGTCCATTTTTTTCCCAAGATGATATTAGTATCAATGAGAACTCTGAATACGTTGCTAATGAAACGACTATTAAGAAAGCAGTGTAAGCTCTTAGCTTAAAAACTATAAGTAGACCAAATAAAATTATCGACTTTATGAAAACAAAGCTCGTAATTACAATTGCACTGTAGATAATCTGCAAATTTAGATCTAAGCTCATTCCCAATGAAAAGAAAAAAGCTACCAATAGGATTTCCCTTATTGTCCATATTCTCTCTCCAAGTTGTTTTGCAGATTTATAGTTTGCCATTAACATTCCTAGAGTGAGGGCGCCAATTTCTCCTGATAGGCCAGCATATTTAAAGAGCGCAGAACCTAATAACAAAGCTAGTAAAATGGTAGCAATCAATTCTAATTCTTCAGTGGCGTTAAATTTTTCTAATAGTACTTTTAATACTGGAATTAATAATGGTAATGCGAGAAGGTAAAGAGTTGAAGGTGTCCAAGATGTGTCATTTGTTAGTAACAGAACTATAAGAGCTAAAATATCTTGAAAGATTAATATGGATATAGCCAGCCTGCCATGGAAGGTTGTTAATTCATTTCTATTTTCGAGAGCCTTTGAAGCTATGATTGTACTGGAGAAAGTAAAAGCTAAACAAATCAGCACTTTTATCTCTAAGCTCACGCCAAGATTAACAAGTATCATAAAAATAATAAAAACGGCAGCGGAGTGCATCAAGAATACAAAAAAAAGTGACGGATTAAGCAATGATGAGGGCTTTATTTTTAAACCTATAGAAAATAATAGAAGATCAACACCAATCTCGGATGGTATCTCTAATAATGATTTTCCACTTCCATCATAAAGTGAGAATAAATAGCCCGATGCGATAAACCCTACAATCGTAGGAATAAATATCAACCGACAGAGATAGCCAGCAAAAAGAGCAGCTGCCATCCATAACAATACTGTTTCCAAAGTAATATCCTAGGTTAATTCTCTTAAGATTAGTTTTAAAATTTAGTCAGTCAAATTAGTTTAGCGACTATTGCTTTTAAAACTTTCTTTTTATTATGATTTTTTATTATGACTGTTTTTCTGTTCTAGTATACCAGAAGCTAGGAATACACCGATCGCCACCAAAAAGATGCCAGCCATCTTAATTGCTGGTACAGACTCATTTAAAAACAGAATTCCTCCCATCATTGCAAGTATAGGTGTAAGTGCGCCAAAGGCACCCATCTCGGATGCACCTATAAGGCGAACTCCATAGTTGAAAAGAATAGTGGCTAGAATACCTATCACTAAACTTTGAATGAATATGGTAATCCCTATATCGAATGCAGATACATCATGGAAGGTAACTTTTCCGGTTAGGAGTAGAATAGGGGTGATGAATAAAGTGCCCCAAAATAAACCTATTAAAAGACCATGAAGAGGAGTAAGTCCACTTTGACGAAAGATAACTGAATAGATAGCAAAAAGTCCTGAGCCAATTAAAAAAAGAATATGGCCTCTCCAAACCCCTTCATCAGAATTAAATATAATCTGCCATAAACCAACCATTAGTGCGCCAATCAATATAATAAGTAACCCAGTTCGCCGCACCTGGTCTAACTTTTCTCCTAATATAAAAAACGCTGCTAGTGCGGTCCAAAAAGGTAGCATGCCGGGAGCAAGAACTCCACCATCAGATGCAGGAGCAAAGGATAGTCCACTTGATACAATATATGGGAAAATAGCACTTGCGCCAATCATCAACATTCCAGCCTTGAGCCAAGATAGTCCTCTGGGGATCAAATCATATTTGATCATAAAAGGTGCCATAATTAAAGTACTCGGTACCAGTCTTAGAATTAAAACCTCCTCGACTGTGAAATTGGTGCTTACAGAAAATCTCGTAGCAACTATAAATACAGCCCAGATGGAAACTGTTATTAGAGCAACAAGGACCCCTAAATATGAGCGTTTTAATTTTAACATGAACTATTTCTATATATATTCAACGATCTTGCTAGAATTATTTTTAAAAAATGTTGTACTCGTGTGCTCTATGACTCCATACTATGAGTAGTATGAAAATAAATTGGGCGAAAAAATGAATGTGGATGGAAAGTGTCTATGCGGGCAAATTGAGTTTAAAGCAGATATTGATCCCACGACTACAACGATCTGCCACTGCACAGATTGCCAGATAAATTCAGGTACTGCATTCGGTTATGTCGTTGGAGCTGTTAATGATAGCTTCAAGCTACTTAGGGGAAAATTAAGTTTCTACGTTAAAGTAGCTGATAGTGGAGCAAAACGTGAGTTATCCTTTTGTGGTGTTTGTGGGACCAGAATTTACGCTCGACCGATAGATGGAAAATCTGGTTTTTTTGGATTGCGGGTTGGGGCAATTAGACAAAGAAGGATACTACAACCCAAGCGGCAAGCATGGAAAAAATCTTGTTTAGATTGGGTGAAGTCAATTGAAACAGAGCGCACCTTTGAGACTCAGCCTAGATAAAATTCGTGAAATAAAATAAAGTATACTGGAAAAAAATTATGAAAAAAGGATATATTCTTGGACAGATAACGATTACAGATCCGGAAAAATATCAAAAATACGCTTCAGAGACAGAAAAAATCATCAACAAGTTTGGAGGTAGGTATTTAGTAAGAGGTGGCACTCAATCTGTTGCTGAGGGGACACCACCGGGAAATCGTGATGTTGTAGTTGAATTCGATAGTCTGGAAAAAGCAAAAGAGTTTTACCACTCTACAGAGTACGCAGAAATAATCGATTTTCGCAAACAGAACTCAACAGGTTATATCCTTTTAGTCGAAGGATATTAAATCAAAACGTATTTAAAAATTCTTATAAATAGTCTATTTATCGAACTGGTTTCAGTTTCCAGCTTAACATGACTACTTCATCAAAAAAGGGCATAGTAACTCTTATTATAGCAACCTTCTTTCTCTCTTTGATGGACGGTATGTCGCGTTATATGGCCGAACTCTATGATGTTTTGAATATAAATATGTTTCGGTTTTGGATAATTGGAAGTTTTGTAATTTTGATCAGCTTAAGGGGCCGTGGTGTTTTACGGTCAATTCTTAAGACAAAGCAACCGATCGTTCAGATTTCTAGAGGTCTTTTATTCATTTCATCTTTATTAATGGCTATCTATTCATACACTCAAGTTGGATTGATAGTTACGCACGCGTTAATGGCAGTTTTCCCTCTTCTTACAGTACTCTTGTCGGGGGTGTTTTTGAAGGAAGAAATTACACAAATAAAATTAATTGCAGTGGGAGTAGGGTTCATTGGTGTAATTATTATTATCAATCCAGTAAATCTTCAATTCTCTTTGGTATCTTTCCTACCTCTGATCTCTGCAGTTACGTTCGCAATTTATGCAGTTCTCACGCGTAAAGTTGCCTTAACAGACAATACCGAAACCAGTTTTTTTTGGGTATCTGTAGTATCTGCGATAGCGATTACAATTCCAAGCCCACTGTTTTATAACCCGATACAATTTTCTGACATATATTTCCTAATTTTGTTGTGTATGTTTAGTTTGTTGGGACACTTTTTGCTGACTAATGCATATCGCTATACAGAAGCCAGTGTTTTACAACCATTTTCATATTTTCATCTTTTCTTCGCTTCATTAGTTGGAATTATTTTTTTTAAAGACCCTTTAACGATTTCAACTGTTGCTGGAGGGTTGCTAATTGTTTTTGGTGGAATTTTGATTTCCAGAAAAAGTTAAATGTATTTTTAGAAGCGAACGCAGGGATATTTAAAGTGACATTTTTTACATAAGAGTTTGTCAAATTTATTTCTTTTTGGGTTCTAGCTTTTGTACTTGGGAATTGCGTTTATAAATACAAAATTGAAGTGAATTATACAAGAAAGATCCATCATTTTTTTCTGCTATTTTTTCCAATTTTTGCTAGCTAGTTATTTTCCTTCCCGTTCTGGAGGATTTCTGGGCCTGTTTGGGGTTGGTATCCTGAATATAAAAATTTCAATAAGTACGGCAGTGAGGCAAAAGCGTTTACAGTCATAGTTGTAAAAATGAAGGATGGGTCGGCTGAAGCAGTAAAAGACGTTATTCTCCAGCCCTCAAAGTCACCCACTAACCTTTTTAGTTGTGTTGCTCAATACAAAGATACAGATGATAACTTTATCTATATTGAATTGAATACTCTTGAGAATAGAATGGATGCTGATCAATATTATTTGAGAGGTTATAGCAGGCCTCTTACCCCTTTGTTGTTCCGGAAATGTCTAGAGAGTTTTTTAGTAACGCTGAGGAGTTCGTCTGGTTTAATTCTAATTATTTTTAATAGAAGCAAGCTTTTTCTTTCATACTCGTTTATACCACACTTATCCGTGAGCTATTATCAACACAGGTCAATCCTTTTTATATAATCCTTTAATTAAATCAGAAGCATTTTTTTATTTCTTTTTTTTTATAATTTTGTATATATGCGCTTACGCTCGTGTCTCTAACCCCTGAAAATTCAGATAATGGTTATGCAACGGCGTAAATGTTTTTAATTCGGGCCGGGCTTTGTTTCATGCTAGAAAGCATAAAGTCCCATCCGCCTAGTTTTGAGAGGGTTTGCGTTATTTATTAACGTTGTATGCCAACGGGTTTTAACACCAATTTAGCATTGAACGTTTTTGCCTTTTTATCGCGAACTTTTTTTTTGAAAATGCTGCTCAGGCAGCAATACAAGGAGAAAGAAAATGACGTCACACAATCAAGTTAATTCTACGCAAGCTCCTTGGGGGCAGCATTTAGTGCTAGACTTTAATGGATGCTCTAAAGAACTTTTATCTAACAAAGAAAATATTCTTAATTGGAGTAAAGAGCTAGTGGAAGCTATTGATATGGTTGCCTATGGTGAGCCGATCATTGAGCATTTTGCTACACATTCTCATGAGGCGGCCGGCTACACTTTACTTCAGATGATTGAAACTTCAAATATTGCTGCGCACTTTGCAGAAAATATTGGACAGGCATATATTGATGTTTTTTCATGCAAAGCATTCGATGTTGAGGTGGCGCTTGAAGTTTGCAAAAAATATTTCAATCCAGCCAAAGTCAATATGCATAGTATGGATCGCGGGTTCCATAAGAATGATCAGGCTGGGGAAAGAAATTTTTCTAAGGAGGTTCAAAATGAACAGGCGGCCTAACTTTATTGAAGACGTTCATAGTATTTATACTCTTAAAGGTAGCAAGGCCTTTCAAGGCTTTGAGATAAATAGAACCTTGTTTGAAGGTGCAAGCCAATATCAAGATATTGCAATTTATGAGAATGACTCACTTGGTCGTGTATTGACTCTAGATGGAATTATTCAGATCACAGAATGTGATGAGTTCGTTTATCAAGAGATGATGGCACATGTGCCTCTTTTTTCTCATGAAAACCCAGAACATGTCTTGATTATTGGCGGTGGCGATGGTGGAATTTTGCGGGAGGTTCTTCGACATAATGACGTAAAAAAAGTTGTCATGTCAGAAATTGATCAGATCGTGATTGATGCCTGTGTGGAGTATATGCCGAGTGTTAATAATGCTGGTAAAGTTTATAGAGATCCAAGGACTCAGCTTATTGTTGGTGATGCTTTTGCATATGTTCAAGAAACAGAGCTAAAATTCGATGCGGTCATCATCGACTCCACTGATCCCACTGGACCGGGAGAAAAGTTATTCAGCCATGAATTTTATAAAAATGTTGTTAAAATTCTCAACAAAAATGCTTTGATATCGACGCAGGGAGGCGTTCCTTTATTTCAACCCGGTGAAGTAGGGAATACACTTTCCTGTTTAAAAGACGCGGGCTTAAATGCGAGTTGTTATATTGCTGCTGTTCCAACCTATTATGGCGGCTACATGACTTTGGGTTTTGGGGCCTTAAATTCAAAATGGTCGCTGCCGGACTTAGAAACATTAGAACAGCGGTTTAAAAGAGCATGCATTAGAACTAAACATTATAGTCCCGCTATGCATCGTGCATCTTTTGTTCTTCCCCCATGGATTGAAGATGACATTAATACTAAATCAAATAAAAAAGAGGAGGCTGCATAAGATGAACCATCTTGATAGTGATTATTTCTCAACCTGCTCTTCGACAGGCGATCAGTTTGCTGGACGGCATATATTAGCCGACTTTTGGGGAGTAGAGCGTATGGGCGAGTTAGACTTTATTCAGACGACCATTGAAGAAAGTGCACGCAAGGCTGGTGCTACCATTCTACATTCCTACTACCATCCTTTTGGTGAAGGAATGGGCGTTAGTGGCGTAACTGTCTTATCTGAAAGTCATATTAGTATACATACTTGGCCAGAACGTAATTTTGCATCAATTGATATTTTTATGTGCGGAAACTGTGATCCTCAAACTTC
>OZSS01000727.1_pt1 | contig 15886 bp, 11 predicted proteins | sample 1779911 | NCBI WGS metagenome assembly OZSS01 (sample SAMEA2603589, study PRJEB24840) | metagenome | biome: Water; feature: Photic zone; material: Seawater sample | place: Mediterranean Sea | collected 2013-11-12 | depth 10 m | reverse complement strand
CCACCAACCATTAAGGAATAGTAAAATGCAAACACAATCACTGGTAATACTGGCCTTGTCGGCGCTTGGGCTGTCTTCGCCAAGCTTTGCTGATCGCGGAAGCGATGGCAATGTCAGCATAATTTATTGGCAAGCCCCCTCGATCTTAAACCCCTACCTGACGGGCGGCACAAAAGATTTAGAATCTTCTTCATTGGTCGTTGAACCTTTAGGCCGCTATGACAATACGGGCGCTTTGGTATCCTATCTCGCAGAAGAGATTCCGACGGTTAGCAATGGCGGTGTCAGCGCCGATCTTACCTCGATCCCATGGAAACTAAAATCCGCGCTGTTATGGTCTGATGGCAGCCCTGTGACCTCCGAAGATGTTAAGTTTTCAGCTGATTATTGCTTGCACCCAGATATGGGCTGCGCCTCGCTCTCCTATTTTGCGGGCGTTACTAGCGTAGACATTGTAGATGATCTTACGGTCCAGGTAAATTTTGATGCGCCGAAACCCAACCCTTAGGGGCCTTTTATGGGCTATACCGCCCCGATCATTCAAAAAGCCCAATTTGAAGGTTGTATGGGCGCCAAAGCCCCCGAATGCACCGATCAAAATTTCTATCCCATTGGCACCGGGCCCTTTGTTGTAACCAATTTTCGACCCAATGATGTGATTCAAATGAAGGCGAATGATCACTATCGTGATCCCGCTAAGCCCGCTTTTGCAACCGTTACCTTCAAGGGTGGCGGAGATGCCAGCGCGGCCGGGCGCTCCGTGCTGGAAACCGGCGAATTTGATTACGCTTGGAACCTGCAACTGGCGCCCGAAGTGATCGCGAATATGGAAAGCGCCGGTAAAGGCAAAGCGATTGCTGGTTTTGGGCCTTTGGTCGAACGGATCGAAATGAATCTTACCGATCCTTCGCCCGAGCTGGATGCCGATACGCGCTCAACCCGCAAAGCGCCCCATCCATTTTTATCAGATATCAACGTGCGCAAAGCCCTTTCTATGGCGATTGATCGCCCCTTGTTGGTGGAAATCGGTTATGGCAAGGCCGGCAAAGTAACCTGTGATCTGGTGCCCGCGCCAGATCTATATGCGGCCAAAAATGATTATTGCGTGGCACAAGATATTGCAGGCGCCAATGCGCTGCTTGACACAAGCGGTTGGGTCAGAGGTGGTGACGGGATCCGCAGCAAAGACGGCATGCGTTTGTCCATTCTCTATCAAACCTCAACCAATGCGGTGCGCCAAGATTTCCAAGCCTTAATCAAGGAATGGTGGGGCCAAATCGGCGTGGAAACCGAATTGCGCAATTTGAACGCCTCGGTGTTTTTCGGCGGTGATCCCGGCTCACCGGATACGTTCCAGAAATTCTATGCGGATGTGGAAATGTACGCCAATACCTTTAGCGGCACAGACCCACAATCCTATCTGGCACAATATCTGTGTGGTACAGAGCCACGCCCTGAATCACAATGGCAAGGTGAGAATATCAACCGCTTTTGCGATCCAGCCTATGACGCGCTTTACGCCGAATTGACCAAAACCGGTGATTTGGCCCGGCGCGGAGAAATCGGGATCGCATTGAACAATATGCTCACCAAAGACAGCTATACGATCGTGCCCTTGGTCCATCGTGGCCGTGTGTCTGCACATGCGAATTCTTTAGGTGGGGTGATCCTAAACACCTGGGATTCCGAGCTTTGGAATATTGCCGATTGGTATCGCATTAAGTGATAACAGCACAGGTCTGCGCCGGGGTCATCGCGGCGCAGATCACGGTATAATTTACCGAAGTAAAAGGTTTTTAAATGTTTACTTTTGCGATGCGGCGGCTGGCAATCGCTATACCGACGCTTTTGTTCATTTCGCTGATCGTGTTTTTGTTGCTGAACTTGGCGCCCAATGACCCGATGGCGCAGGTGCCCTTAACGGTGCCTCCAGAAGTGAAACAGAAAATGCGCGAATCGCTTGGCTTGGGGCAACCTCTCCATGTTCAATATTTCAAATGGTTGCTGCAGTTTTTCTGGATTGAACCGCAAGTGCTCATCGACCATCTGTTCAACACACAATTTTCAAAAGACGATCTACGCGTCATCAGCTGGCAAACCCGCAGCCCCGTAATGGATGTGGTGGTTCAGCGCCTTCCGCAAACGCTTTGGGTGGTTGGTATGGCCTATCTGGTGGGTATTTTGATCGCGCTGCCAATCGGCATTTATTCTGCCTATCGCCAATATTCCGTTTTTGATCAAGTTGGCACCTTCGTCGCGATGATCGGTTATTCAGTTCCGCCATTTTTCAGCGGCGTCGCGGTGATCGTTTTATTCGCCGTGCAATTGGGCTGGTTGCCCTCGACCTATAACACGTTGCATGAGGTGGTCAGTTGGGACAGCTTTATCATTCAGCTGAAACAAATGGTCTTGCCAGTTATGGTGCTGGCCTTGCAAACAACAGCCCAGCTTAGCCGCTTTATGCGGGCCTCCGTTCTAGATAACTTAAATCAAGATTATGTACGCACCGCACGGGCGAAAGGCTTGAATGAATGGACCGTGGTGATGGTACATGTGCTGCGCAATTCGATGATCCCTGTCGTTACGGTGATCGCTTTGAATGTGCCCTCAATTTTCGGTGGTGCCATTATCACCGAACAAGTTTTTAAAGTGAACGGAATCGGCCAACAGCTTATACTTGCGATTTACGCCAATGATCTTCCCACCGTGCAGACTCTGGTGTTTATTTTCACCATTCTGATCATTTTTTTCAATCTGCTTGCAGATTTGATTTACGGGGTTTTAGACCCGAGGATTCGCTATGACTGAGCCCATAGAGCAAACAGCCTCAATCCAATCCCATGGCAAATGGGCCGATATATGGGCGCAGTTTAGGCATCACAAAGGCGCCTTGTTCGGCGGTGTCTTATTCATCTTGATCGTTGCAATCGTAATGCTTGGGCCATTATTTTGGCATCTTGAAGCCAATACGATCGATATTCGCGCGCGCAATCAAGGCGCCAGCTGGGCGCATCCATTGGGCACAGACCAATTGGGCCGTGATACGTTTGCGCGGCTGATTGCGGGGGGGCAGACATCTATTTCTGTGGGCTTAACCGCCATGATTTTATCCCTTTTTTTGGGCAGTTTCATTGGCGTTTTGGCAGGGTTTTACAAACGGCTTGATGGGCTATTGATGCGCATGACCGATATGTTTCTCTCGCTGCCATTGCTGCCCTTATTGCTGGTTATGATGCTACTGTTTCGTGATCTGCTGAGCCAAAGCTTTGGACCGGAACGTGGCATGTTTATTTTGATCGTTTTTGCAATCGGTATAACCAGTTGGATGCCAACCGCGCGCATTGTCCGGGCCGATGTGTTGGCTATCAAAGAGCGCGAATTTATTTTGGCAGCGCGTTCGGTCGGGTTGGGCGATGCCGCCTTGATTCTGCGCCATATTCTGCCGAATGTTTTTTCACCAATAATGGTATCTGCCACGCTGGGCATCGCCAACGCGATCATCACCGAAAGCGCGCTTTCCTTTCTTGGGCTAGGGTTTCCTCCCGATTTACCCACATGGGGCCGCCTTTTGAATGATGGAGTCGAATATCTACAGCTATATCCCGGCCGCGCAATATGGCCCGGCTTGGCGATCTCGCTAACTGTTTTAAGCGTCAATTACCTTGGCGATGGCTTGCGCGATGCATTAGATCCCAGAAGCCGGGAAAGATAACCGCATCCCTGCCCCTTACAACAGAGGGCAGGCCTCTCACAGTTTAAAAATGCCAAATGTCTTATCTACTCAATGCGCTTGCGGATGCGCCGGATGGCCCACCAAACGAGCAGCACCACGGGCAGCGTGACGGCAGCCTTCAAGGAATTTGCGCTGATTGCAAGTGGGCCTGCCAAAGGTGACATCAAATATCCGGCCAAAGACACGGCATAATAGCTGATCGCCACCACCGATAAACCCTCAACCGTTTTTTGCAAACGCAACTGAAGATCGGCGCGCGCATTCATGCTTTCCAAAAGCGATTGGTTTTGAGCCGACCGTTCAACATCCACGCGGGTCCGCAACAAATTGCCCGCCCGCATCGCGCGATCCGCCATCGCTGACAGGCGGCGCTCAGAGGCTTTAACTGTGCGCATCGCCGGATCATATCGCCGCATCATAAATTCGCCAAACGTCTGCCGGCCCTTAAAGCGCTCTTCGCGCAACACTTGGATACGTTGATTGACAATCGCCTCATAAGCGCCTGTGGCGCCAAAACGAAACGCAACTTGCGCTGATAGATTTTCCAATTCAGCGGAAATTTTCAACAAAGCGTCTAATGTGCGCTCGGGGGATTTTTGCGCCTGTGTCATATCGGCCATCAATTCGCTGAGCTCTGCATCAATCTGCGCCATCCGCGGCGATATGCTGCGCGCCGCCGAAAACCCCAACATCGACATGCTTTTATAGGTTTCAATCTCGCAAATCCGCTGAATAACGCGGCCAATGCGCCTGGGCCCCGTTTCGGCTGCGACAAATAACGCAAAGCGCTGATGACCAGATGCATCGACGCGGAAATCACCCGCCACCACGGCCGATTTATCTAAAACTTCGCTGACCGTCAGGCTTTCGGGCACGAACCACTCGGCTAGTGATTGGCTGATTTCATCATCCGAAATCCGCGTTTCAACGCGTAAATTGATCGAGGTGATACGTTCGGCACTTACAGATTGCAGCCAATCCTCCGGGAAAGCCTCAAATTCAGCGGGATCAAACGGGCGTTCGGCACCGCCTTTGCTGAACAAACTATAGGTCACAAACTCAGTATGTTGTTCCCATTTCAACTGATGCCGGCCCAAGGCGCCAAAATAATGCGTTGCATCGGGTTGCGGATGGGTTTCACCAAAGCGGTCTAATAGGGCGATCAATTGATCGCGGGCAGTTAAGCGGGTAGAGTGCCCATCCTCGGTGTTTTGCGTGAAGGCAAGATAGGCCACTCGCGCAGGCGCGTCTAAAGATGGAAATGGGCGCGCGTGCAGTTCATTGGCCAGCTCATAGCGTAACGGGTGATCTTGGATAGCAGACATGCAGCCCTCATAGACAGATGAAACGATGTTCCAGGCGGGGTGTATATCAGTTTACAAAGAAGGCAAAGCCTAAGGCGGCATCAAAGCGCCTTGGTTAGCACAGGCGCAGAACAAAAAAGGCCCCTGCCGCTATGGCTGGGGCCTTTTGCAAAATCACTGCCAAGACGGGTTAATCGATCATCCCGAGAAGTTTATCGAGAGATTGTTTTGCATCGCCATAGAACATCCGCGTATTTTCTTTAAAGAAGAGCGGATTTTCAATGCCCGAATAGCCCGTACCTTGGCCACGCTTAGACACGAAAACCTGCTTTGACTTCCAACATTCCAGCACCGGCATACCGGCGATCGGGCTGTTTGGATCATCCTGCGCCGCCGGGTTCACAATATCATTTGAACCGATCACGATAGACACATCTGTTTCCGGAAAATCTTCGTTGATCTCATCCATTTCCAGAACGATGTCATAGGGCACCTTGGCCTCGGCGAGCAAAACGTTCATATGGCCAGGAAGCCGTCCGGCAACGGGATGAATCGCGAACCGCACCGTTTTGCCTTTTGCGATCAGCCGCTTTGTCAGCTCGCTCACCGCCTGTTGGGCTTGCGCAACGGCCATTCCGTAGCCCGGAATGATAATGACGCTATCGGCCTCGTCCAAAGCTGCGGCCACGCCATCTGCATCGATCGCCACTTGCTCACCCTCGACTTCCATCTGGGGACCAGATGTGCCACCAAAGCCACCCAAGATAACGCTGACAAATGAGCGGTTCATCGCCTTACACATGATATAAGACAGGATCGCACCGGATGAGCCGACCAGCGCACCGACCACGATTAGCAAATCATTGCCAAGGCTAAACCCGATCGCTGCGGCCGCCCAACCTGAATAGGAATTCAGCATTGACACCACCACGGGCATATCCGCGCCGCCAATCCCCATAATCAAATGATAACCGATAAACAGCGCCATCAGCGTTAGGATCAAAAGCGGCAGCAACCCGCCGGAATTCAGATACCAAACCAAACAAATCACCGAGGTCAAGGCAGCGCTGGCATTCAGCGCGTGACCCCCGGGAAGTTTGGTCGCCGCCGAGGTCACTTTGCCAGCCAATTTTCCATAAGCGATCACCGATCCGGTGAAGGTAACGGCCCCGATCCAGATCCCTAAAGACGCTTCAACGCGCAAGATATTAATTTCAACGCCCGATTTCTTCGCCAGCAGCGCCGCAAAGCCGTCAAGCGTTTTCTTAGCTGCCTCATCCATGACCATCACATTGCCCAGCTCGAAATGCGCGTTAAAGCCCACGAACACGGCCGCAAGCCCAACCAGAGCATGCATCCCGGCCACCAGCTCGGGCATCTGCGTCATTTCAACTTTAGACGCCAGTTGATACCCGATCAAACCGCCCGCGGCGATCAACACCGCTGAGAGCCACCAAAGCCCAGCACCGGGCCCAATCAGCGTTGCAAGAACTGCAAGGCCCATCCCAACGATCCCATACCAAACGGCGCGCTTTGCGCTTTCCTGCCCGGATAAACCGCCAAGTGACAGAATGAAAAGCACAGCCGCAACAACATAAACAGCAGTCGTAAAACCCAATTCCATGATCACGACCTCCTTAAGATTTCTGGAACATGGCAAGCATGCGCCGCGTTACAAGAAAGCCGCCAAAGATATTGATTCCGGCAAAGAACACCGAAATCGCAGCCAAGAGGATAACCAGAAAACTGCCAGAGCCAATCTGCAGCACCGCCCCCAGAATAATAATCGACGAAATGGCATTGGTCACCGCCATCAAAGGCGTGTGCAGCGAATGGCTGACATTCCAAATCACCTGGAAGCCCACAAACACCGAAAGCACAAACACGATAAAATGCTGCATGAAACTGGCCGGTGCATAGGCGCCGACAAGCAACATCAATGCGCCACCAACAGCCAGCAAAGTGACTTGGTTTTTCGTCTGCTGCTGAAAGGCAGCCGCTTCTTCGGCGCGGCGTTCTTCGGGTGTTTTTTCCGGAACCGTTTCTTTTGGCTTCGCCGCGATCGCCTGCACTTTTGGCGGTGGCGGTGGGAAGGTTACCGCGCCCTCATGCGCAACCGTGGCACCACGAATCACATCATCTTCCATATTATGATGGACCTGACCGTTTTTCTCCGGCGTCAGATCGGTCATCATATGCCGGATATTCGTTCCATAAAGCGTTGAAGATTGCGCCGCCATACGGCTTGGGAAATCTGAATATCCCACGACCGTCACGCCGTTCTCACTCACTATTTTTTCGTCTGGAACGGTTAAATCACAATTACCACCGCGTTCAGCGGCCAGATCCACCACAACAGAGCCCGGTTTCATCGCGGCGACCATATCGGCAAGCCATAATTTTGGTGCATCGCGGCCCGGAATTAAAGCGGTGGTGATCAAGATATCCACATCCGGGGCCAATTCACGAAACTTAGCCAGCTGCTTTTCGCGGAACTCTGGGCTTGACGGCGCAGCATAGCCACCCGTTTCAGCGCCATCTTGTTGGGCCTCTTCAAAATCAAGATACACAAATTCCGCACCCATAGATTCGATCTGCTCTGCGACTTCCGGGCGCACGTCAAAGGCATAGGTTATCGCGCCCAATGATGTCGCTGTGCCAATGGCGGCAAGTCCGGCCACCCCGGCCCCAACCACCAGTACTTTCGCCGGCGGAACTTTACCGGCCGCCGTGATCTGGCCCGTAAAAAAGCGCCCGAAATTATTGCCCGCTTCGATCACAGCGCGATATCCCGCGATATTCGCCATCGAGCTGAGCGCATCCATCTTTTGCGCCCGGCTGATGCGCGGCACCATATCCATCGCAATCACGCTGGCGCCTTTTCCAGCCAGTAATTCCATCTGCTTAGTATTTTGCGCTGGATAGAAAAACGAAATCAAAAGCTTCCCATTGGTCAAGCGTTTCGCTTCGGTTGCATTGGGCGGGCGCACTTTGGTGATAATATCCGCAGCTTTCCATAAAGCTGCGGCCGTTTTCACAACCTCAACGCCGGCCTCTCGATACAGCGCATCCGCAAAACCCGCCGCCACTCCGGCGCCGCTTTCAACAACGCATTCATAGCCAAGCTTTTGCAATTGCAAAGCGCTGTCTGGTGTCATTGCAACACGGGCCTCGCCCGCGCTTACCTCTTTGGGTGTTCCGATTTTCACGTCTCACACTCCTCTAACTCTTTATTTTGAAGCCCGAAAAAATTTCGAGCATAGGATGCGCCCTTCACGGTGAAGCCAAAAAACATTTTGACAGGCTCTGAAATAGTAGCGCCCTAAAAAGCACCGTCCAGTAGCCAAAGCAGAAACACGTGAAAGCGATGCGATCGGTTTACCGCCTGTTTCCCTGACGTCTACCCTAAAATGCGCATTTCTGCGCTAAGCCGTCTAAAAACTTCCTTTTGAAAGCAATTACGGCGCTGAAAACAAGGTTTTTGGCCACTTCTCTTCGATAAAATGAACCAAAAGGCGAAAATAACGCGAAGGGAGGAGCGATAAAAATCCGTTTCATCGCGCAAAAATAATCGTTGCATATCGGATATTCTGCGCTGAGAACAAACCGAAATTCCAAGATCCAGATGCGGCGTAACAGAGCGGATCTATGTTCGGTTTGCAGCAGAATTAAAAATGCACACTCAGCTTGGCTTAACCGGCAATACTGCCTAGATTGACAAAGAATACGGCCAAAGCAGCGGGGAGAATTGCGATGAATTGGCAGGGAAAGCACGCATTGATCACCGGCGGGGGCAGCGGCATCGGGCTGGCAATCGCGCAAAAGCTAGCCGCGCAGGGGGCGCAGGTCACGATCACTGGGCGACGCAAATCTGTGCTGCAGGCCGCTGCAGGCAAAGGCATATTTCCAGCAGAAATGGATGTGACAGATGAAGCCGCGCAAAAAGAGGTGATCGCAAACGCTGTAAAACAACGTGGTCCCATACAAATATGCGTGGCGAATGCCGGTATAGCAGAAGGGCGGGCCTTGCAAAAAACACAAATGAAGTTGTGGCGCAAAATAATGGCAACCAACCTTGATGGCGCCTTCATAACCATTCGCGAAGCGATGTCTTCAATGACAAGCACGGATTGGGGGCGGGTGATCGCGATTTCTTCAATCGCGGGCTTGCGCGGCTTGAAGGGGGGCGGCGCCTATGCGGCAAGCAAACATGGTGTGATCGGTTTGATCCGCTCTTATGCAGCTGAACATCTGGGCGGGCCGATTACCTTCAATGCGATTTGCCCCGGCTATGTGCAAACGCCGATTATCGATCAAAACCTAGAAGCCATCCAAAAACGCGGATTCACCCAAGAGCAGGCGCTTGAAATGATGGTCAGCGCCAACCCCCATAAACGACTGATCGAGGTTGATGAAATCGCAGAAACGGCTCTTTGGCTCTGTAATTCTGCCTCAGGAAGTGTAAACGGACAGGCAATCGAAATTTCAGGCGGCTAAAAGTGAGCGATATTTTCCAAAAAACAAAATCTCTCTTCGACCTGCCCGACGGCATTCTATATCTTGATGGCAATTCCCTCGGACCCCTGCCCAAAGCAGCGGCGGCGCGGGTTGAGGCCGTGATGAAGGCCGAATGGGGCCAGATGTTAATCACCGGTTGGAACAAAGCCGGTTGGATGGCGCAACCCAATGCGGTTGGCGACCGTTTGGCGCGCCTGATCGGGGCACAAAGCGGGCATGTTGTTGTCGGAGACACGTTATCGATCAAAGTCTTTCAAGCGCTCGACGCGGCGCTGCAATTGCGCCCGGATCGCAAAGTGATCTTGTCTGATAGCGGAAATTTCCCATCCGATCTTTATATCGCGCAAGGGTTGATCCAAGCGCTTAATCAAGGCCATGAGTTGCGCCTTGTCGCCCCCGAAGATCTGCACAATCATATCACGGAAGAAGTCGCTGTGACGCTGATCACGCAAGTCGATTATCGCACCGGTCGCCTGCATGATATGCACAGTCTTACCGAAAAGGCGCATCAGAACGGCGCCTTATGCATCTGGGACCTTGCCCATTCCGCAGGCGCCATAGAAGTAGAGCTTGCAAAAGCCAAAGCAGATTTTGCCGTCGGCTGTACTTATAAATACCTCAATGGCGGCCCAGGATCGCCCGGCTTTATCTATGTAGCGCCGCATCTTATTGATAATATTGAACCAACCCTATCAGGTTGGCTGGGCCATGCCGCGCCATTTGCCTTCGCGCAAGGCTATGAGCCAGGAAACGGCATTGACCGCATGCGCGTGGGAACGCCGCCGGTTCTGGCGCTGGCCAGCCTCGAAGCCGCACTTGATGTTTGGGATATGGTCGATATGGCCGAGTTGCGGGCGCAGTCTATTGCGCTCAGCCAATTGTTCATTGCTGAAATTGAAAATAAATGCCCGATGTTAACATTGGGCTCTCCGCGGGATCCAAATAAACGCGGCTCTCAAGTGGCGTTTCATTTTCAAGAAGGCTATGCCGCAATGCAAGCGCTGATCGAGCGCGGTGTAATTGGGGATTTTCGTGCGCCTGACACAATGCGCTTCGGATTCACGCCGCTTTACATCGATCAACAAGACGTAAGAGCGGCCACCGATATCATTGCCGATGTAATGCAAAACCGCCTGTGGGACACTGACGCCTATAAAATTCGCGCCGCCGTAACCTGAAGAGGCCAATTAAGCTTAAAAGCGTGGCCGATCTGGATTTCAAAACAGTAAGTCAAACAGCAAGCCGAACCCGGCAGCGCCCATCAGCACCCAGCCCAGCGCAAGCTTAAAGCGCCAGATTAAAATGGCACTAAGCGTTGCGATAACGATCACTCTTAAATCGACCGAGGCGAGTTGCGGCACCCAAAACGTTAAAAGGCCCATGCGCAACTCTAAAACCGTTTCGAAGCTTACCTGAAGCGCAAACCAAACCGACAGGTTTAAGATGACCCCAACAACCGCCGCCGTCACCGCACCCAGCGCGCCCCATAACCTTGGCTGGCTTGACAGGCGTTGAACATATGGCGCGCCAAGAAAAATCCATAAAAAGCAAGGCACAAAGGTCACCCAAAGCCCGAGCAAGACGGCCATCAAAGCCAACGCGTAGCCACCCTGTTGGAAACCCGCGACAAAGGCCACGAATTGCGTGACCAGAATAAGCGGCCCGGGCGTGGTTTCGGCCAGTCCCAAACCATCTAGAACTTGCGCTGGGTTGAGCCATCCATACGCCCCTACCACATCCTGCGCCATATAAGCCAAAACGGCATAGGCCCCGCCAAAGGTAACCAGGGCAAGTTTGCTGAAAAACCAACCAAGCTCAGCCAGAAATGGAACGCCAATGCCCCAAAACACGATGACCAGCGGGCATAGCCAGAGGCAAAGCCCCACCCCAAAAGTTATGGCAAATCGCCCGAAAGAGAACGCAGACAACTGAGGAATCTGAGCACCTTCTGGCGATAGAATTTGTGGGCCTTCGTGATATGCGCTTAGGAAAAACGCGCCATACACCCCAGAGGCAATCACAATAACCGGATAAGACAGATTGAGAAAAAACAAACCGACAAACGCAGCCCCGGAAATCACATAATGCTGGGTCTGCGTCAAAGCACGGCGCGATAAGGTTATTAAGGCTTGCACCACCACCACTAAGATCGCGGCTTTAACCCCCAAAAAAATTCCAGATAAAATGGACGTTCCAGAAAAGGCCACATAACTGATCGATAAAATCAGCATCACTACGGCGCCGGGCAGTACGAACAGGCCGCCGGCGATTAAACCACCGGAAATGCCGCGCAGGCGCCAGCCGGCAAAGGTTGCCAGTTGCATCGCCTCGGGGCCGGGAAGCAACATACAAAAATTCAGTGCATTCAGAAAAGACTGTTCATCCAGCCATTCTTTTTCATCAACAAGAATGCGATGCATCAATGCAATTTGGCCAGCTGGTCCACCAAAGGATAACAAGCCGATTTTGACAAAAACCCAGAATATATCCCTTAGCCGCGCAGATTTGGATGCGGTTGATATCTTTGCCTCATCGGTTGCTGAAACAGCCATTTTCTAAGGCACCTTTCAAAGTAATCCTTATCTGTCTTAAACAGTGCGACCCGTTGCGCCACATCCCTACGTCGCAGGCAGCCCACTCCACGTCAAGGCTTTGCAAGCGTAAAGCTGGGGGCATCGAAAAAATTATCAGGGTTGGGCAAGCCGGGCCGCCCGCAAATCAAACCGACGCCTGATCTCGTCAATTGGGAACCTAAAAACGATCCGAAAGCTCAACCTCTTGATCAAAGAAACGCGGCCTCAACCGAAAGCATCGCTGACATCAATTAACCGGCAAATACCTTTGAGCGCTTAGACCTATATGTCGCGCCGGCCTTATCCTGCACGCTCAACCTGCAAAGACCGACCCGCCCAGTGATAGACCGCCTGACCGAAGGCCTGAAATAGGGGGCGCGAGACATCATCTTGGGCGGCGTGCCATTCAGGATGCCACTGCACGGATAAAGTGAACCCCGGGGCATCTTTAATATAAAGCGCTTCGGGCGTGCCATCTTTGGCGACTCCATCGATCACAACGCGCGGCCCCGCTTGGTCAATCCCCTGCCCGTGCAGCGTATTGGTCAAGACCTCGCGCGCCCCTAAAAGGCGGTGGAACGGGCCATTTGAGGTCAGTTTCACGCTATGCCGATGGGCAAATTTTTCATCGAGCGATCCCTCTGGGGGCATTCTATGATTCATCCGACCCGGCAAATCGCGTATTTCGGGGTGCAGCGTGCTGCCCATCGCGACCGCAACCTCTTGAAAGCCCCGACAAATGCCAAAAATTGGCTGGCCCGACGCAATACAGGCCCTAATCAGCGGCAGCACCAAGGCATCCCGCGCCCGATCAAAATTGCCATGCGCTGGGGTTTCCGCATGGCCATATTCGTCAGGGTGGATATTGGGCCGGCCTCCAGTGAATAAAAACCCATCGCAACAGGCCTGCAGCTCTTGCACCGACACCTGCCGCGGGTCTGCCGGAATAAGCATAGGAAGACACTGAGCAACTTGCGATATCGCCTCGCCATTAATGACACCCGATGCGTGCGACGGATATTCATCATTGATCATATAGTGATTGCAGATCACCCCAACTATTGGACGTGCCATCGCTTACCCCGTGATTGATAGACGCAGTATAGGGACGAAACTCAAAGATTGACAATAACCGCTTATGCTTCTGCAGTCAGGTTGGTCGCTTCTACACCGGCGATGGCACAAATTTCATCATTATCAGATAAATCACCCGTCACCCCAACAGCGCCAACGATGTTTTGTCTCGCATCGCGGATTAAAACGCCACCTGGAACCGGCACGACCTGCCCTTGGAAGGCGCCATTCACCGCCTGCATGAAATAAGCCTGCTGCTCAGCGCGCGCCATCTGCGCGCGCCCCGCCATTCCCAGCATAACCGCGCCATGGGCCTTGCCTGTCGCAATCGCAACCCGCCCTGGCGCGGCACCATCGCTGCGCTCAAAGGCGATCAAATGCCCGCCCGCGTCCAACACGGCCACGCTCAAAGGCTTGAAACCAAGCTCTTTGCCTTTTTCCAAGGCTTTGCGGATGATTATCTTGGCCTTACGCAAGGTTAAATCGTTCATTCTTTGATCCCAAACTGTCTAATTTCTTTGGTTTTTTTTCGCCTATGCGGCAGAGGCTGCGTCAACTGGTGAGACAGCTTGCGCCGCTTTCACTTCAAGGCGCCGCGCATGCAGCACAGGCTCTGTATAGCCCGAGGGCTGTATCCGCCCTTTAAACACCAAATCGCAGGCGGCTTGAAACGCCGACCCCGTAAAATCGGGCGCCATCGGCCTATAGGCAGCATCCCCTGCATTCTGGCGATCCACAACTGCTGCCATTTTTTGCAATGCGGCCACGACCTGGGCGTGGCTTACAACCCCATGATGCAGCCAATTTGCCAAGGCTTGCGAAGAAATCCGGCAGGTTGCCCGATCTTCCATCAATCCAACATCATTGATATCGGGCACTTTTGAGCACCCCACACCTTGATCCACCCAGCGCACCACATAGCCTAAAATGCCCTGTGCGTTATTCTCAATCTCAGTTTGTATTTCTTGATCCGAGAGATTGCGGCCGCGCAGAACCGGCACTGTCAAAAGATCCTTTAGTGTCCCACGGGGGCCGGCTGCGGCAAGCTCGTTTTGGCGCTGCTTCACGTTCAACTTATGATAATGCGTGGCGTGCAGGGTGGCCGCCGTGGGAGATGGCACCCAAGCACAATTGGCTCCGGCCTCTGGATGGCCCATTTTCGCCACAAGCATGTCGCCCATACGGTCCGGCATAGCCCACATGCCTTTTCCAATCTGGGCCTTTCCCTGCAAGCCACACTTCAGCCCAATATCAACATTGCGATCTTCGTAAGATTTTATCCAAGGCGTGGTTTTCATATCGCCTTTGGGAAGGAATGCGCCCATTTCCATACTCGCATGAATTTCATCCCCCGTGCGGTCTAAAAACCCCGTGTTTATAAAGGCCACGCGATTTTTTGCAGCGCGAATGCATTCTTTCAGATTAGCAGAGGTTCGGCGTTCTTCATCCATAATGCCCAATTTCACCGTATGATGCGGCAGGCCCAGAATATCCTCTACGCGGTTGAAGATTTCATCCGCAAAAGCCACTTCTTCGGGGCCATGCATCTTCGGCTTCACCACATAGACTGAGCCATGCATCGCATTACCCTTGTCTGATTTGAGGTCATGCATCGCAATCATCGCAGTGCATAGCGCGTCAAGTAAACCTTCTCCGATCTCAGCTCCGTCTTGAGCTAGCACCGCCGGTGTAGTCATCAAATGCCCCACATTGCGCACCAGCATTAAGCTGCGCCCCTTTAAATATGCTGGCGCACCTTGCGCAGTGGTAAAGGCGATGTCAGAGTTCAACCTGCGGGTGAAGGTCTCAGAACCCTTTACGATTTCTTCGCTCAAATCTCGCTTCATCAAACCCAGCCAATTGCGATAAGCAAGGGTTTTGTCGGCGCCATCCACCGCGGCCACGCTGTCTTCACAATCCATTATAGTCGAGATCGCCGACTCCATTCGGATATCAGAAATTCCTGCCCGATCCGCAGCCCCAATCACACTGGCTGTATCAACATTAACAATTATATGCAGATCATTGTTTTTGAAAATATATCCACCTTTATCATTGCGATCGCCAACACGACCGATAAATTGCTCCGGATGCGCCAACCCGACACCATCCGCGCAAAACCCGTCTTGTGTTTGAGAAATACAAGCTACATCCGACCAAGAGCCCGTTGCCAAAGGCAGGCTGTCATCCAAAAATGCCCGCCCCCACGCGACGACCCGGTCGCCACGCGCTTGGTTATACGCCCCTGCTGGCGGCAAATCCCCCATCGCGTCAGTGCCGTATAACGCATCATATAAGCTGCCCCAGCGCGCATTGGCTGCATTCAACGCAAAGCGTGCATTCATGACTGGAACCACAAGCTGCGGCCCTGCAATCTGCGCGATTTCGGGATCAATCCCCTGTGTCTCAATCTTAAAATCTGGTCCTTCATCGACCAAATAGCCGATTTCTTTCAGGAAGTCCTGATAGGTTTCATAGCTAAAATCAACGCCCCGATGCGAGATATACCAATTGTCTAGCTGCGTCTGGATATCCTCGCGCTTCTGTAAAAGTTCGCGGTTTTTAGGCCCTAATTCCGCAACAAGCGCCGCAAGCCCTGCCCAAAATTGCGTCGGCGTTATGCCGGTGCCCGGCAAGGCATCTGTTTCGATGAATGCCGCCAATTGATGCGCGACGCTTAAACC
>OZSS01000726.1_pt1 | contig 15890 bp, 17 predicted proteins | sample 1779911 | NCBI WGS metagenome assembly OZSS01 (sample SAMEA2603589, study PRJEB24840) | metagenome | biome: Water; feature: Photic zone; material: Seawater sample | place: Mediterranean Sea | collected 2013-11-12 | depth 10 m | reverse complement strand
CGTTGACGGTGGTTTGTCTGAAGGATTCTTGCGTTAAAAATTACGTGAAGGGTAATTATGGATACCGCGAAATTGGAACAGTTGGTGAATCTTTCCCGAGAGTTTGGTCGTGAGGATCGCGGCTGGGCAATCTTGGGAGAGGGTAATACCAGCGCTCGTGTGAGCGAGGAGTCATTTTTAGTAAAGGCGTCAGGAAGCCGCTTGGGGACTGCACGTCCTTGTGATTTTACGGAAGTCAATTTGGTGAAGACCCAGGGATATATCGCGAAGGAATCTCTGACCGATGAAGAAGTGCAAATGGCACTTGAATCGATCAAGGTGGATCCCAAAGCGAAGTTTCCCTCGGTGGAAACATTTGTTCATGCCGTTTGTTTGAGCGAAGGTGATTGCAACTGGGTAGGACATGGGCATCCGGAATCGGTGCTCTCTATTCTTTGTAGTGAGGCCGGGGCCAAGCCTTTTCTGAAGCATATTTTTCCAGACGTAATTGTCATGTGTGGGCGTCATATGGCGGTGGTTCCCTACGTGGATCCCGGGTTTCAATTGGCACAGGAGGTTCAAAATTCATTGCGCGGGTTTAAGGCTGAGTATGGGAAATCGCCTAAGGTGATACTGCTAGAAAACCATGGACCTTTTATTTTAGGGCAGTCTGATTTGGATGTGATCAACACGATGATGATGCTCGATAAGTGGTCGAAAATCATGATCGCAAATCAGGCTTTTGGAGGTTCTCGCAATATCTCCGTAGCGGCTTCTGACAGAATTGAAAACCGCTTGGATGAAGCCTACCGCCGCAAGCGTCTCTTGGAAAAAAAGTAGGATCCCTTGAAGCCATTTTGCTGCTTTCAAGCTTAGGCAGTTGGATCAGCGCGTCTCCTCAAAAACGATGTCAGCACGCTTGAAAGAGGGTCTGGTTTGGACATTCAATTGAAGCTCCAAAAGTGAGGCCCAGGTGCGAATATACAGCGCTGAGTGGACTCGGTTTCCTTTTTCAAGGTAGCGGAAGCCGCCCGGGAGAGCGTGCAACACGTCCTTATCCGAAAGATATTCGAGATGATGAATATCTTTTAGCTCGAGACCCAGATCGAACATTGCATCCATTATGGCATCGATGGGTCGGCCGCTCGCGGGGCAATACTCGTTTGCGAATTCCGTCCGCACATCGACCCCGCAGGCCCGAGCCGCTTGATAGATTTCGGGGGAGGAAAGGGGTAAGAGGGATTGTGCAAGATGGCCGCAATTACAACGGGCCACGTGGCCCCAGCTGTAGTCCGCACCTGATTCTAATCGGGATGCAGTTTCACGCAGTTTTTGTATCAGAGTCTGAGAGGCTTTGGCCATTGTGTGAAGTGAATCGAGATGACTGGAGAATCAAGTTCGTATGAGCATTTTATTCATCGGGTTTTTATGCTCTTTGGCAGCAGTAATTCCTCCGCGTGCCGCTAGTGCTTCGGTTTTTGCTTGGAAGGCTGAAATGGGAGACCCTTTTTGGAAGCCTTCACCGGTACTTCATTACCTTTCGATTTCCAGCGCCGGGCCTCATCTCGAAATTGGCTCAGTCTTTTGTGATTACAGTTGTCCCAGTCCATTCCAACATTCCCCTTAAAGTGGCTAAAGTGGTGGGCTGCGGGACGGTTGTCAAATATCCCAATGGGTCAATTTTTGGAATTAGGATAGAGATTGTACGCGCGCAAACGAGGGGGCGGATTTTAGGTTGAAGTGACCGCGCTAAATCGCTTTTATCAGGATTTAGAGGAAATTTAAACGTTCCTTTTTTTTCAAATCGGTGAATTTAATCCGAAGCTTCTAAAATCTTTTTGGCTGAACAAGATTTTCCAACTAAAACAACAACCCAAATACATACCATGGCCGAAGAACCAAAAGGGCTGAATAAGCCAGTAAAACTCAAAGCAGATCTTGCTGCTTTTCTTGGAGCGAATGAGCTTCCTCGCACCGAAATTACGAAAAAGCTCTGGGACTACATTAAAAACAATGGTCTTCAGACAAAGACCGAAAACGGAACACCCCAAAATGCTGGCAAATTTATCGTTGCCGATGCCAAGCTTCTTCCGGTTTTCCGCAACACACACTCGACTAGTAAGTCGGGTAAGGTGACTGATCTGACCAGTCTTCAAGAGGGTCAGACCATCAATATGATGCAAATGGCTGCCGTGGTTGGTGCGAATGTAGAGTAGGCAGGCCCGAGCAAAAGCTTCTAGTCAAAACGGCTGCCCGAGAAAAGGGGCAGCCGTTTTTTGTTCAAAAATCCTCGATCTGTCCGCCTTAGGGTTCGGATCAGGAAGGTCCTCGATGATGTATGGCAAAGATTGTCAGATCGTTTTGGAGGCCTCCTGAGAATTTTTTATGTCAGCTGAATTCGGTTCGATCCATCCATTCTACTACCAAGATGTGCGGCAATGTGAGCGCTGAAATCAAAATCAAATAGATAGCGACGACTCCGTAAAAATTAGCAGTTGGCGCCGCAAGTCCCTGTAGTGCCCACAGCATCAGCAGTGAGAGAATTGTGAAAGGCGTCGCGCGCAGAAAGAATCGGAGGAGGGCCTTTCCAAGCTGTTTTGTGGTCTGCTCGCCTTGCTCTGCCTCGCTGTAATTGAGGAGCCGTAGAACGTGACGCAACCCATGCCAACCGCAAAAATACAAGCCAATCGCCAAAAGCGGCGGGACGGTCAGAAAAAAGATGAGAAGACCAAGTGTTTCCAATGCGATCATCCACCTGACCTTACCTTGGAAGCAGTAGCCTATTTCTAAAACAACAAGAAGCCCGATTACGAGGATCAGTGCGAAAGACAGGCTGCTGTTATGAATAAATTCATACCCGAAAGTATCGAGGCATTGATTCAGGAAGTCTCTCGTTTGCTGAGGAAAGCTGATAAAAGGTATACCGATCGGCAGGAGTCCACGAAGTAGTAGATGAGCCCATGCGCGGGCGTTGAGTCGAACACGATTGTTATGATGTCCGCAAATTGCTTCAAAAGCCAGATCGGCCTTACCCCAATGAAAGATGGTATAAACAAGGAAGAAAATTAATGCGAACAAGGGCAGAAGCCACCAAAGTAGGAGAACAAGAAGTACCCCTGCTAAATAAGCCCCACAGACCAAAAATAGACTCGGTAGCGTAAGCCTTCGTCTCGCCAATCCCAATAGGACCAAGTGGTCGACGGCACCGTGGGGTAGCCCAAAAAGAATGGTGCTCAGAATTAGCGGTATCAGCCCCCATACGGAACTTCCTAAATTAAGGCTTACCATGAACGCTGCGAGTATCGCGATCAATAAGGCGCCGGCATTCGCTAGTCTTTTGAGCGTTGTTGTAAAGTAGTACTGCGACCTCGGTGCAAGTGGCACCCAATGGAAAAACTTGTTCATGTCTTCTTCAGTCGATGCCATAGAACCATGCCTTGTGAAAGGAGAATGCTAACGATGAAAAAGAAAAATGCTTCTTCGATTGGAAGCCCCAAAATATCCCATCCAGAGCGCGTTTGATCGCTGATTGTCCATATTCCCTGTCGAATTGCAAAATGATCAGCAGCGGAAAGGTAGAGCGTAGGCAGAAGCGTCGAAAGTAGAATGAGGCGTCGATTTAGAATTAGGCATCGCGCATCAAAGAACCATTGTAACCAGAGCGGTGGCACAAACCAAAGCAGGGTAACCGAAAAGTAGAAAAATCGCTCGTTATTGAGAAAGACTAGAAGCGCCACAGAGAGGACAATAACAAACAGGATACAAATCAGAGCACGATGGTTTGGGGCAGAGGTTGTTTCGCTATGGCGAATCCCTTTGAAAGCCTTTAGGATAAGATAAAATAGAGCGCCGTTAAAAGCTGGCATCAAGATAAAGAAAAGATACTCCTCGATCGGCACATAGCCGATCACTCCAATGACGCGGTCTGTACCGTAAGTCCAGACACCGTTGGCGACGATATAATTATCCCAAGGTGTCGTCCAAAAAAGTGCGATAGCCGCCAGCGCCGTAACACCGAACCAGTGCCAGCCTAGAGTACCTCTGCCGGCCCCAGGCAGCCTAGCTGGCCAATAGCTAAGCACCACAATGAAAAAGGTGGGAACCAGAACAAAAACAAGTAGAAACTGAAGATAAGTCATGGTTGACGATAGCTCGATAGCTCGATCCCTGCTTCCTTGTATTGTCCTTTAAGCCGCGGATCATGCGTTGGTGGCTCTGCACACATCCAGACATCTCGATTTAACCGACGATACAGGGGGATGGACTGGAGCAGTGCGAAACCTTTTTCCGCGGGGCTAACGATCATCCTCTTGCGCCAAGACCCCGTGCCCTGTCTTGACGATTTACGTCCGATTTCCCGATAAAGTATTGTTGCAATAAAGATTGCACGGCGATTTCGGGCGGGAATGAAAAACATACCGCGGAGGGCACTTGCGTAGAATTTTTCAGCCAAATCGAGAATTTTTTTGACCGCCCGGTCTACTTTGACAATCGCTTCATTTTCCCCTTCGGAGGCCTTCTCTATCTCCATGGGGCTAACCCACCGAGACGGCAGGTAGAACCGTCCACGTGAAGCATCTTCTGCCACGTCCCGTGCAATGTTCGTTAATTGGAAGGCGATGCCCAAATCAACCGCAAACGGGAGCGCGCCTAGTTTGTTAATACGAAGCACAGGGCAGATGAGAAGTCCAACGGTACCCGCGACTCCGAAGGCAAATCGAATCAACTCCGACTCAGATTCGATTCGCCGGGGCCCGCAGTCCTCGCAGAGAGCGCGTGCGAGTGCCAACGCCGCGCTAAGCGGCAATTCCCGCTCGCGTGCAAGTAAAAGAAAATCCCTAGCGACAGGGTGGGTGTTGTCACGCAATTCACAGGACAAATTATCGAGCACGCGTTGCAATTGCTTGCGGTCACCTGTTTGTGTCGTATCCGCATAATCATCCAGAGCGCGACAAAATGCATAGAGTCGGGCGATTGCCTGGCGATCCTCTGCGGCAAAGAGCATGGCCGCCAGAGAAAATGTGCGGCTCTTTCTTTTAAAATCAGCTTCCGGTTCTGTGGTGAGCGACATCAGGCTGGCAAAGGCAAGCGGTCGAGAACTTTTGCCGAGCAGAGAACTCCCGGGACACCAGCTCCAGGGTGTGTGCCGGCCCCGACCAAGTGTAGATTGTCCAAGACTTCTGAACGATTATGGAAACGGAACCAAGCCGATTGGGAAAATATCGGAGAAACGGAAAATCCGCTTCCTTTTGAGCTCAAATAATCATGCGAAAAATCTTTTGGCGTCATGAAAAAATCGGATCTGATGGATTGTTGTAATCCGGGGAGAATCGTCCGGTCCAATGCTGCGACAATGCGATCACGCAAACGCGGCCCTTCCAGCTGCCAGTCAATCTGTGCTTGCATATTTGGGACTGGTGCAAGGACGTAAAAAGAATCATGCCCTTCGGGCGCGAAGCTTGTGTCGGTAGCGGTTGGGCGGTGTAGGTAAAGAGAGAAATCCTCGGGCAAGGTAGAGCCATGGAAAATTTCATGGATAAGATCTTTAAACCGTTCGCCAAGCCAAATGGTGTGATGGGCAATCCTAGGGTATTGTCGGGAAGTTCCGAAATATAATACGAACAAGCCCATAGACTGCCGCATTCGCATACGCTTTACCCTGAAACTCCAGGGGAGCGAAGTGTGTTTTATCATTTTTGAATAGAGTTGCAGCGGGTCCGCATTTGAGACGACGAGGTCGGTCGCGAAGGAATCCCCGTCATCCAGCTCAATGCCGGTGGCGCGGCGGCCCTGAGTCGCAATGGAATCCACCGTCACTCCAGTGCGGATTTCAATACCGGTTTCCAGCATTAGTTTTGTCAGGGCATCGACGATCGCACCGGTGCCACCTTTCGCAAAATAGATACCCCACTTTCGCTCCAGATAATGAATCAGACTGTAAATACAGGTCGTTTCAAAAGGATTGCCACCTACCAAGAGTGGATGAATCGAAAAAGCGCGCCTCAAATGTTCGTTTTTTAAATATTTAGAAACAAGTTGAGAGACAGTCCGGTGGCAGCCGAGTCTGGCAAGATTTGGGACCTGTTTTAGCATTGTGCCGACAGAGTGGAAGGGCTGGTCGGCCAATTCAGTGAAGCCTATATCAAAGATCCGTTTCGAATGATCCAAGAGCTTGCTGTAGCCCTGACAATCGTCTGGTTCAATGGCATGGATCGCGGCTAGAGTATCATCGACCGTTCCACCGTAGTCGAATTCGCGACCATCGTGAAAGTGAAATCGATACCAAACATCCAGCGGGATAAAATCAATGTAGTCCTCGCGCCGCTTGCCAAAAAGCTCGAAGAGTTCATCAAACAAAAAAGGTGCGGTGATTACGGTGGGGCCGGCATCGTGTCGGTAACCGTCACGTTCAAACACCTGTGCACGGCCTCCCAGGCGGGAGCAACGATCCAAAAGACTGACCTCATGTCCCCTCGCGCGAAGGCGAAGGGCAGCAGCCATTCCGCCAAAGCCACCACCTATGACCGTAGCCTTTGGCATCTTCTAGGTGCGTAATTTTATAATCTGATCGATTAATCTTACAATGCCCACTCCGCTTTCTTCCGGCAGTTCTGCTGCAAGCCCTGAAGCTTCTTCTAGCGCTGAATCCGCTACTTGTTGCGCTGCCATTTCGGCTTCAACAAAGTCTAAGTTCGACTCGAAGGCATTGACAATGTTGGCTCCGCCGGTCTGCAGGCGATCAACAGCACGATCCTTCAGATCATCGAGTGTTTGATAGCCTAAACCGAAGAGTTTTCCGATGCGTCGGGCATTTTCAAGCGCTTCTTTATGGCCCGCCGCGAGAAGCGGCAGACTGACGGAAAGTCCAAAAAGTGGCCCTGATTTCATAGAAGCCGTTCGTTTAACATCCTCGACCGCTTCATTCTTCGAATCATCCTGATCCCAGGTTTGACCTAAAATTGTGTCGGCAACCGCCTTATGCAGCTCCTCGGTTAGGGAACCGAGGTGCTTGGTTTTTTTAATTCGGCTTAAAGAAACAAAAGCAGTGGTGGTAAGGCGCAGGGTTAAACCCAGCGCAACATCGCGTCCGTAGAGTGCGCACACCGTCGGGCGTCCCCGGCGCTCGAGGGCACTATCCTGAAAATCATCTAATACCAACGAAGCGTTATGAAGTGCCTCCACACAAGCGGCGAGGCATTGAGCAGTGTGTGAATCTAATCGAAGTGCTCGTGAAGCATCCAAGCTAATGGAGGCCCGCATCTGTTTGCCCGGAGTTTGGAAGTGGTGCTCAAAGGCGTCGCAAATCGGGTCGCACTCGCGGCCAGGTGGCAGTTCTCCGAAGTGATTTCGTATTAGGCAGACAATCCCCGGCAGCAGGTTGCTGTCAGGGCTTACGACTAAAGAACTTTCGGTTTTCATCACCAATAGCTTAGGCGTCAAAGCGTCTATCGGCTACCTGTTAGCGGTTGATCCGAAGTAAGGGCCACAGCTCCCTTGACGGTGGTTGTGAGCGAATGAAGAAGGCTCACGAGGTCGTATTGTCCGAGAGTTTGTTGAGTCATCGTAATTTGGGTCGCTGGGTAGATGAAGTGAGCTCCGCTCGCTTGAGTTAGAGAAGGGTTACTTTTCGTTGACCCTTTTTTGGGGTAGTTTCTCTAAAGGATAGGAGGGGATTTAGGCCTACCAGTGCTAAAAAACAAGAAAAATTGAATTCGTTTTTATAAAAAATGCTGACTTAACTCCAAGGCCTCGACTCCCCAAGGCTTAGTTCTTTGTTTCGTTCGCACTGCGGGCATTTTTGATCTCGTCGAGGCCTCGGATGATGCGGTACTTGCCACGGAAGAAATCGACGAAGTCGTCGAGCTGGTCTTCCCACTCATCGCGCACTTCTTCATTGCCCGCGAGAAAGAGAACGACATTGAGAGAGGGGCCTTCACCGCCCTTTTTGGTGTATAGGACGTCGATAAGATTGCGAAAATATATTTCAACCTCACGCGTCTTGCGGTAGAGAACGGGTGGCCAACCCGGGTGTTCCACCGTCCATTCCAGATTCAATTCCCTGACGTCAGAGTAGATGCCATAGCGCTGCGTGAGCACCCGGGGAGGCAAGTTTTTAGCCCTCCGCTCAGCATTGATCTTGGCCAATTCCGTATCAATACGCCTCTGCATCAGAGGTTTCTCCTTTTGGTGCTCTGCGAGCTGCTCTTGGTATTGAAGGCTTTTTATTTTACGTTCCCAATCGTTTTCTTCGCGTTCCGTCAGAAGACGCCGCACTCGCTCGAAGCCGCGATGGTAGCCGGCGATGAAAAAGATGGCATCCACATTTTGTTCAAGGGCAACCTGAGTCATAAGTGCGGTCTCATTGCCACGTTCACGCCAGGACTGGATGTCAAGATGGATTTCCTCTTCGGGGAGGGCGGTGATCTGAGCTTTGGAAGCGCCCCTGTCTGCCTCCAGGCCTGGATTTCTGCCGTTCGCGTTGATTGAAGCGAGCCACTGGATCAACTGCTGTTGCACTTCCTTCCCTGCGGTCACCAGCTTCGGTTTGAAGATTTTATTTTTTTGCCGATCGACGATCATGACATTGAACAGTGTGCCTGATGATAGGTTGCCAACCATGTCGGTGATCTCGTCTTTAATCACTTTGTAGCTGTATAGGCCACCTTTCTGATCGGTCACCATTTGTCGGTTGGCATCAACCACAAAGAGTATGCGCTCCGCCCGCGTCTTCAGACCAAACACGCTTACGTCAGACATGCCCATACCGATGCTGCCGCGCGTGCCGCCTAAAAGTGAACCGCCACCGAAGCTGCCGAGACCGGCGCTCACTGTGAAGGACTGGTCCATAGTGGGTAGATCTACATCCACTGCATTGACTGAGATGTTGCCGACCTGTTTCAGTCGCAGCTTTTGCATGGCCTGTTGCTGAGGGACGGCTTTGGGCTTAATCTCTACCTTGACTTCGGGCGGAGGGGTTTCTTGAACCACCTCCGAAGGTTCTTCGAATTGCGCCTCGTCGGGAATGACGTATTTGTAGAGGGTAATACTGCCCAACATGAATAGGGCCAAAATGTGTAAGCCGACGCTGATCAACAAAACGTTGAGCAGCATCGGGTTCATTTTCCGTTTTTTTGCTTGTGAAATCATCGTGGTGTTACCGATTCCGCATAAGATGCGAGGGCCAACTCGCTGTTATACACTGTGGCGGAGCAGCGACGATATTGATTGAGCGCCAATACGGGGATTTGAAGCCGGTTTGATCTTTGATCGGTCTTGCTGCGGCTGCAGGACAAGCCAATAAAGGGGGTGGGGGGCATAAAAGATAAATGTGATAGTTTGAATGGCGAAAAACGGGGCGCAAATTCGATTTTGGACCCAGTGATCAATTAAATTTTAGCTCTGGGTTGGCGAGCGCAAAGTCGTCTCATAGTAGTCTTTTTTGCAGCCAACGTTCAATCCTCAGGGATTGGGCTAGACGCTTTTCTGTTCGGCAAATCTCCCTTCAATAAGTTTGGGGTCTGAAATGGGATGGTGGAGTGTTTTAAAATCTTTCTGTCGTAAATCCAAAATCCAATTAAGCTTCTTACGAAATGCCGTGAGTCGAGGTGCCTGAGTGCTGGCTTGTATAGGGTATACTGATTGGACCAAAAAAAGCCTCCGCCTCATAAAATAAGGCAGAGGCTGTTTCGAAAGCTTCCCTTTGGATCCGTTTGACTATGCTTGTGGCCCTTCGGGGCTGACAACTATTACAGGATCGTCCACGTCACCAGAACCACCTTCTGAGGTCGGGCCCGGTGTAACTACTGCGGGAGGGGTAGCGGGTTCAACCTCGGCACCGCCCGCTCCTTCTTGGCTCCCTTCGGAGGCTTGATTGGCCACTTCTTGAACCTCTTGAGCATCCTGCCCAGAATCTCTTGCAGCCTCGGTCGCTCCCTCTACCGCGCCGGAACTGGCTTCACTGACAGCTTCCGCCTGCGCTTCTGCGCCGTCCTCAGCGGTTGCTTCTATCGCGCCCGAACTAGCGCCTTTTGCAGCCGCATTTGCCGCCGTGCCTAAATCCAAACCTGCCTCAACTGCGGCCTCAACCGCTCCCTCTGCGGAGCCCGTCGCTGCGGCACGAGAGGCTTCCGAGGTGCTTTCCCCGGCGGCTTTTGCTGCCGTTATCGCACCCTCAACCGCGCCGGAACTGGCCTGGCTGATAGCTTCCGCCTGTGCTTCTGCGCCGTCGTCAGCGGTTGCTTCGATCGCGCCCGAACTAGCCCCTTTTGCAGCCGCATTTGCCGCCGTGCTTACATCTAAATCTGCCTCCGCTGCAGCCTCAACCGCTCCCTGTGCGGAACCCTTCGCAGCTGCTTTGGCTGCTGCTGGGACGTTCGCACCGTCAACCGATGCTGCCTTTTCTACGGCGGCACGAGTAGCTGACCTCGAGATTGCTACAACGACAATCTCAGATGCTGAGGTTTGCGCAAATGCGAATTGGCTGACTGCTTGCACGACTGTTTTCGCCGTCACCTCTACTGCAGCGTCAAAGTCGCTTCCCGTTAGTCCCTCCAATGATTGGGTGACCAATTCCCTTGCGAACGAGGAAAGCGCCTCGACGTCGTCAGGATCAATACCCGACTGCTCTGCGATTTTGGCAATTGTTTCAATATCGCCTTCTTGGATCGATTGCTTTTGTTCCTCTGTCAACTGACCCACGATAGACGCAACAGTCTGGGCGGTATCTGTCGGACTTTCCTGCGCGAATCCAACACAAGGGATCGATATTAGGAGGCAAGAAAGAGTGAGATGAGTCAAAATTTTCATAGCCTCAAGGGTAAGCGAGTAAAAGCCGACCGCAAGATTAAAAGAAAAAATCTGAATAATCCCTTCGTCGGCTCGAATTTCGCGTCAGTTTTTTCGAGGAGAGGCTTGCTTTCTTGAGGAAGGGGATTCCAACCGTATATTCCCGTCACAGCCGTTTTCACGCGTCCACCGCGCAGCGGAACCCCAGATTTGTCGCTGCTGAGTCAGGAGTGTTGCCCGTTCGGGCTCCCAGTCGATAGCGGTTGCAGTAGCTTGCGTGGCAGAGGAACGAACCTCCCTTCATAACTTTTTTCTCGCCGCGAGGCGGTCCTTTCGGATTGATTCGGGTTTCGGTTCGGGCTGTTGCGTGCCAATTTGGGTTAAACCAGTCGCTGCACCATTCCCAAACGTTCCCGATCAGATTGTAGAAACCCCATTCATAGCGCTGGAATGATCGTGCCGGAGCCGTCCAAGCATACCCGTCGGCCTCGGTATTTTGAAAATAAAAATCGCCCTGCCAGACATTACAGCGGTGCCGCCCGCCAGGCTCCAACTCGTCGCCCCAGGGAAACATTCGCTGATCGCTTGGCCCTCGCGCGGCATACTCCCACTCGGCTTCCGTCGGAAGTCGCTTTCCTGCCCAAGCAGCGTAGGCAGCGGCGTCGGTCCACGAAACGCTTACCACAGGGTGATCCATCCGGTGCTTGATGTTTGAGCCGGGTCCCTCCGGCTTAAGCCAAAAGGCGCCTTCAATTGCATACCACCAGTTTAAGCCTGCCACTGTCCGTGCATCTTTAAGTTTTCGCTGCTTCGATTTAGGCAGTTGTCCGATGAAGACATGAGCCCATCCGAAATGTTCCGATTCCGTGACGTAATCAGTTGCCTCGACGAACCGTGCAAAGGCCTCGTTGGTGACGGCCGTCGAATCCAACCAAAATGGATCCAGCTGGACCTCGCGGATCGGCCCTTCACCGTCCTCGGGACGTGCCTCGGGGCCCTCGTAGCCCATCTTGAAAGCTCCGCCGTCCAAGCGTATCATACCCTCATAGGGCGCCATGGTCCGGCCCGATACATCGCCGTTGGCTGCGTACTTAGGATCTGCCCTGCCTTGCGCATCGTCTCGGGTCGGTGTGCAGCAACACTTCGCCTTGTCAGGGGGTTCCTTCATTACAAAAAGGAAGTTGAAGCGTGGAGGTCCCGCAAGGAAAATTAAAGATCGGGTTGGTTGCCGAGACTCTCAAAAGCTTGCGTGCTAAAATGTCCTCCCGCCACGCTCAATCCAAATTCAGGTATTATCGCAGCTCCAAGTCTTGGTAGGGATGACGCCGCCTTGATTGGAGCGGTCCTTTTTAAAACTTTTACAGCATTTGAACGATCCTAACCTTGCAAGTATTCGAGCCTGCTACCTAAAATCAGACCATGTTCCGACAGAAAATTACCTCCAAACTCCTTTACTTCATGCTAGCGACGCTCCTTCTCGGCGCGACCGCTTCGATGGCCCGTTCATATCCGCCCGAGATTTCTGACGCGCAGGCCTATGTTTACAAAAAGGTAGACGGGCACGAAATGAAACTCTGGGTTTACAGCCCGAAGCAGTCGGATCAGGAAGTGCCGGCCATACTTTTTTTCTTTGGTGGGGGCTGGAACGGTGGTTCGCCCGAACAATTCATCTGGCAAAGCAAGCACCTCGCAAACCGCGGGATGGCCGGGATCGTGGTCGATTATCGTGTGAAGTCGCGCCACGGTGTTCGCGCAGTCAGTTGCGTCGGGGATGCGCTTGATGCCCTCCGTTATGTGACTGCCAACGCTGCTGAACTTGGTATCGACACCCACCGGATCGGGGTGGGTGGGGGTAGTGCGGGGGGGCACCTCGCGGCTTCCCTTGGAACAATTCATAAAGACGACCCATCTGCTCCGAAGGCGATGGTACTCTACAATCCCGTTACTATCCTTGCGCCCATCCCTCCCGGATTTGTAAAACATCTTCGTGCTGGCGAGTTAGTCGAAATGATCAAGGCTCGAATGGCATCGAGAAAAGGTGATCGGCGTGCTCGTTTGGGAGTCGAACCAGTCGAGCTTTCCCCCCTTCACCACGTCGGTGTCAACACCCCGCCCGCGATTATTTTCCACGGCACGAATGACACAACGGTTCCCTACGAATCGGCGGTGCTTTTTAAAATGCACTTGGAGGCGAGCCAAATTGAGGTGGACTTAAAAACCTACAAAGGTGCGGGGCACGGCTTCTTCAACCGCGAACCCTACCTGAGTCAGTCGACCGAGCAACTCGACGCCTTTTTCGTCAAGCTCGGTTGGCTAAAATGAAAGTGGGCGAAGATTTGGTCTGGGGGGATAAAAGGTGGGCAAAGGCGAAATCTAAAGATGAAGATTTTTTAAGCAATTCACTGATAAATTTTGAGTGTCCCAACTGCAAGGCCTTCGTCAATCGATGGGTTCTTGGCCCTTGTCTCCTCTCTTAGTCGCTTTGCGGCCTCTGCTTCAGAGCTCGCATCTTGTCCTCTGGGAATTGCTTTTGGGCCGTGTCATCCGCAAACGAAGTGATGATTTTGTCCCGACATACAGACTCCTTTTAGTGTAACGCTGAGCTCAGAGTTCGGCCGGATTATTGAATGCGAGGCGTGCTTCTTCATCTGTGTAAAAGACCACTGCACCATCAAAGAGCACAAACATACCGCGATCCTCGTGCCTTGTGGTTGACAGGCGGTTATCGCTGTAAATCCGAGCGTCTCCAACCGTCACATCCCCGATCAGAATTCGTTGACTCGGATAGGTAACCATATGGATCAACGTCGGCCCTCCGGTGCTGGTTGGATTTTCGGATGTATCGATTTCGTTTGGGAAATTCCGGTTGTCTGGCTGACGCAACTGATTATTCATCCCAACACCCGTTACCCACGGTTTCGTCTCGTCATATTCCTCAAAAAATGGATCAATATAAATCTCGCCACCGCGCGCCTGATATTTTGTTTGCGCCGAATCGTTGAGGTAGGGCTTCAAAAAGAACCTCCAATCCTGCGCGCTATCTTTTTTATCACGGGTCGGGCAACTGAAACCTTTATTTTCAGATGCGTAGAGCGAATTTGCTAAATGATATTGGCGGTAGACGACCTGCTTTTTCACCTCGCGGGCACGCATTTTTACTTTTGAAAATGTTGGGATTAGAATACCTGCCAGCACAGCTACAACCGCGATCACAGTTAGAAGCTCGATTAAAGTAAAAGCCGACAGCTTGGAGGTGGGAATTCGGGACGGTGATGTTGTTCTCATTTTAAAGTGGTATGACTATTTAATCGAGGTCTTCGGTTCACTCGGCAGAGCGACTCGAACGCGATTACCATTCGTTCGCCCACGCCAACTCCGTCCTCGGGCGCGATCTGATCGCTCAAAAGTTATTTTTTCAGTTTTAAGGTTATCACACTCAACGATCCTGGGAATTTTTTCGCACCACGCTTTAAATAATAGGAGCAAGGTCCGTTGAGACTTTTGTGAAGGTGAAAGGTAACCCGCTTAAATTTCTTCGTCTATCGCGACTTGTGACTATAAAATCACAGAAAATGAAAGCATCGGACCCGTTAGGACTGGCTAGATTGCCCGTTGACAGCTTTTTAAAGCTGGGAATGCCTCGACTAAGCCTTTTCATCTTAAGATATTCCTTGTAGAACCCATAAAACCAGCGGGTGTTTGCAAAGGCCATGAATACTGCTAGCGCTATTTTTAATGAAAAGCGGTCCTTCTCCTCAATGTCCCTTCCAACAGGGTAACACGAAAACGCCGCCTCCTCTCGAAGGCCACGACCTGCGGTGGGATTTGGCTGTGCATGCCGGGCTCCTCAGCCCGAATTCAGGCGAAGAAATTAGCAGCCTTGATCAATGCGCGAAGGAAGCGTGGCGTAATTCAGTTCGTTGCATCGGAAGACGGCTTTGGGCGGGTCTCAATGTAATCGATGCTCGATCCTTGCTCGATCCGGACGAAATATTTGAAGCTTTAATGACTCATTTAAGAAAGGCCACGAACGGGGGGAAAATTGTTTCCGTGATGACAGTCTTTCAAGAATGGCATCCTGATCAACCTGAAATCCGGATTTGGAATCACCAAATACTCCGCTACGCGGGTTATAAGGGGCCCAACGGCAAGATTCTGGGAGATCCGATGAACGTAGAACTTACAAACCTTGCGATCGACCTCGGTTGGCGCCCCCCTGTAGAGCGAGGTCGTTTTGATCTCTTGCCTATTATCATTCAGGTAGGTGAAAAATTACGCTTCTATGAACTCCCAAAAGACGAAGTGCTTGAGGTGCGGATAAGACACCCGAAATACCCCTTTTTTGAACAACTTGATTTGCGATGGTATGCTGTCCCGATTGTCTCCGATATGATTTTTGCGACCGGCTCATCGCTTCACCCTTGCGCGCCCTTTAGCGGTTTTTATCTCGGGACGGAGATTGGAGCCAGAAACCTGGCAGACAGGAATCGATATAATTTACTGCCTGAAATCGCAACGAGACTTAAGCTCGATATGACTACGCCCAGAAGCCTCTGGAAAGATCACGCGCTCGTCGTTTTAAATGAGGCCGTCTTGAACTCTTTCGACAGTGACGGGGTTCGAATCGCAGATCACCACGGGGTCTCTGATGATTTCGTCAAGTTCTGCAAGCAGGAAGCGAAGGCAGGACGAGAGGCGGCCGCAGAGTGGAGTTGGATTGTTCCGCCGATTTCAGGAGCTGCAACCTCAGTCTTCCATCGAAATTACAAAAAAGAAGCTGTTTATCCAAATTTCCTGCTACAGGTGCCTGCGTGGAAAACCGAGCGAGGTAGGCAGATTCTCGACGCAAAGGCGCCACAGCCTCGAAAAAATTGAACCGTCGAACTCTTAGAACAAGCTTCTACGGGTTTCTACTTTAAATACGCTTGAGTCTGATATTTGTTTGGGTAACTGGGATGTTTTGTTTTCGATGATTTCTGAGATTAGTATCGTTATACCCTTTTTTAATGAGGACGCAAACGCCGAAGCTGTCCTTCGTGAGGTGCAGGCGACCAACCCAGGGGCGGAAATTATCGCGGTGAATGACGGAAGCACTGATCGGACCTGGGAAGTCATCACGGCGATCG
>OZSS01000725.1_pt1 | contig 15898 bp, 12 predicted proteins | sample 1779911 | NCBI WGS metagenome assembly OZSS01 (sample SAMEA2603589, study PRJEB24840) | metagenome | biome: Water; feature: Photic zone; material: Seawater sample | place: Mediterranean Sea | collected 2013-11-12 | depth 10 m | reverse complement strand
ATTAACAAGGGTATCAATTTGATAATCCTTTGATTCACAAAAATAATAAAGCATTTTGGGCGCATCCTTTTCACTTAAATCACATTTAATATAATCTGCTTTCACCTGATAATTTTTCGAAATTTCTGATGATAACTCAATTAGCTTATCTTCACTCCTCGCTGTTAAAATTACATTGTATTTTTTTTCTGCTAAATACCTAACAATTTCTAACCCAATTCCAGAGCTTGCGCCAGTAACAAGAGCATAGTTATTCGACATTTTACAAGGATTCTACTTTCTTTCTATTATCATCAGAGTTGGTATCAATCAATTTATTGTAAGGATCAATTCCAACTTCAACAGGCTTCTGGTCTAAGATAATTGACAACTTGTTATTTATAGATGTAATTTTATGTTTCTTTAAATAGATTTCATTGTCATCATCTTCTCCAAAAACCCCTACATCAATATAGTCTTCTAAGTAGACTGAGTACTCAGGCTTTCTCATATCATCAGACTTATAAAAAATTGAGTCTCTTTCCTCATCTCCATAAAAAATTTTTCCTTTTTCATCATTTCTGTACTTACTCACTCTGAACTCAAAATCAACTTGATACTTTCCGTTTTCAAGTTCTTTAGATTCTGCCTTAAGAACTCTATTTTCATATAATGTAATTGTTTCAAACATATCTTTAATTACATAATTTAATGAGTCAGGAATTATCTCTCTCAGATCATCTACCAATTCAATTGATGTCGTATATGGTGGGGATTGGAATGCAACCTTTTCAACGTAATTTGACAATGTTTTATTTAGAAGCTTTTCGCCTATATAATCACTTAAAGCATAAAAAATTAATGAGCCTTTTTGATAGTGAATATATCCTTGACCATCATTATACATCAATGCATTTTCTCTTTTAGTTTCAAAAGTTCTTTGGGTCAAATATGTATCCAATGATCTTTTTAAAAACTTACGCATTTTATTTTTACCATTTACCTCCTCTGTAACTTTGAGTGCAACATATTCTGAAAGGCTTTCAGAAAGCATTGTTGCGCCAAGGACATCTGCTCCAATTACTTGGTGAGCCCACCACTGGTGTGCAATTTCATGAGCTGTAACAACAAAGGCAAAGTCATTGCCTCCTTCATCAGAATCGTCTACATCTGCTATGAAACCAAAAGTTTCTGAGAAAGGAATTGTATTGGGAAATGATTGAGCAAATGTTCCGGCAGTTCTAGGAAACTCAATAATCCTAGCTTGCTTATGTTGGTAAGGGCTAAAGTTTTCGGAACAATATTTCAAGGCTGCTTTCATCCCTTTCATCATTCTATCTAAATTATACTCATGTCCTTTGTGATGATAAATCTCTAGATTAACATCATTCCATTTTTCTCTTGCTACTTGGTATTCAGCAGAATTAAATGCGTAAAAGTTTAAAATTTTACTATCCATTTTATAGTGAAAATACCTTCTATCATCTTCAATCCATTCTTTTTGTAAATAGCCTGGAGCAATGGCAATTTGATCTTTTGATGTGCTTACAACAGCTTCAAAATCTACCCAATCAGAATCATTGGAAATGTAAGTATTGCCAAGTGCTGTTGAATCAGATGGATGTGGTTTTAATTTATTTGGCGGAAGACCGTACTTTTCTCTTGTCTTATCGTCTCTCAATTCTCCACCACTGTAACCCAATGAAGGGAATAGCGTAAAGTTATTGACAAATGTTCCATTGTAGATAACTGGAGAATTATTTCTTAAAAATGTATTTGGTTGATTTTTTACAGTAAATTCTAAATTTAATGAGTCCCCTGGGCTCAATGGCTCTTTTAATTTATAAATATCAAAATGATAAATGGTATCCTCTAAAACTAGAGAATTTTCTTTACTGAACTCAAAAGTACTAATAGCTCGGTTGTGGTTTAAAAATATACTATCAATTACATCCTTTGTTTTATTAACCATAATATACTTACCAGATGCGCTAACATTTCTAGATTTTGGGAAAAGATCAACATTAACATTTACTGAAACAATTCTGGGCTGACTGTAGCTCTCAAATTTTTTGTATTTCTTTTCCCATTCTACTGTTTCAATTTCTCTTTCCTTAGCTGATTTTCTCACATTTAGTATGTTATTTACATAATAAATATAGCCGCCAACTGAAATAAACAACAATGTGAAAAGTGATAAGAAAAATGGATTTTTTCCGTTAAATCTTGATTTGGCAATTTTAAACTTTTCAGCTATACCGCTAGTTAATCCCCTGTTGTAAAATAAAATTGTAAGAATGTAAAAAACTATTCCAAGACTCAACCAGTAAAATTTATAAACAAAATAGTTTTGAAGTCGTGATCCGTAACCGTTCATATCAGAATAGGAAAACCCAGGGCCTTGATTGTATTTAAATATTGATTGTTCAATACCAGCTATACTTGTCAGCGGAATACCAATTAAAAGAACAATCATCACAAAAAGTCCCAAGTATGGATTTGGTATCAAAGTCTGTACAAAAAAAGATAACAATGCCCATATTACGTAATAAATAAGGTTAAGTACGATTAACTCGTAAATGTATAATCCAATCTGAAAATCATAATATCCTTTATATATCTGAAAAATAATACCGGTGATCATGATCAAGGATAGTAGTACAATTTGCATTTTAATAATTGCTAAAAACTTTGATCCCAACAAAATCCAATTTGGAGTTGGTGTGGTATCAATAAGTTGGTTAACATTTGATATCCTAGATCGGTGGATTAATAATCCTGCATATAAAAAAGTACAAATATTTATTGCTAATGTAAATGGTGCGCCTGCCTCTAACATTCGCCATGTACGAGGTAATGTTGCAGTGCCAAAAATATTTCCTAATTCAAATAGGCCAACTAAGTTTAAAAGCAAGCCTACGATTACTATGGATATAAAAGGCCAACTCTTTAAAATGTATAAAAAGTCAATATTTGAAAGACGCCATAATAAATTGAATTTTGTTTTAACAGAAAAACTTAAATTAATTTTGGGTAAATTAATTTTTGTAATTCCTCCAAAATTTGATTTGGTAAATCTTACCGAATCCTTCTTTCTAAATGAGAATGTAAATGCATTTTGGCTAAAACTGAATAGTCTGTATATAGAAATAAAAACAGCAAATCCAATTGTGAGCCATATCAGTCTGTTATAAATAAAGACTCCTCTAATAGGAATATATAGTTCATTTTGTTCTGCAACTGTCCAATATCTTGTGTAATAATCTAAGGCCATATCACCAAATGGATCAAGAAGAGCCGCGATTAATCTATTTTCTTGCTCTTGCCCAAAGCTTGCAAGAAAACCTTGTAATATTAAAATAATGATCACGAATATGAATCCAGCAGAAATGTTTCGTGTAAATGTTACTATTCCAAAAACAATTGCTCCTGTGAATAACATATTAGGCAGAATGTAAATTATGTAAGCATCCAAATACGGCTTTAAATCAAATTCTGTCAAAAGATCTGGATTTGTACCAGGAAGGTTAAATCCAAGTCCAATCCCTAATGCAATTAATAGTACTATTATATGAACAATGAATATTCCACTAAAAAATTTGGCAAGCAAATATTGGAGTTTCGTAAAAGGATAAGAGTACAATATTGTATGCATTTCACTTTTAAAATCTCTGTACACGGATACTCCAATTATAGATGGATATAAAAATATTACCAAGCTGCTAAGCCCGGCAAAAAGACCAGAAAGTGCAAATGGTGAGTTTACAATTCTTGATGATCCAACAGTAACAGTAATTGAATCAAATAAACCAGCTGCAGAACCTGAACTCATTACTGCAATAAATAAGAAGATTAATGAGTAGACATAAAAGGCTGGTCTATCCAACCAATAACTAATTTCGTTTTTGAAAATATTTAAGAACATAAACACTATTTTTTTTGATCTTCCTTTAAAGCAATGAAATAAACATCATCAAGTTGTGGTTCAGTTTTTTTAAATCCAACTCCTGGTTTTTTTTCATTGTAAACCCTAATGTTTATTGTATTATCAATATTATAATTGGAGGATAACACATTGTATTTTTGTTCAGCTTTTTCAAGATCATCTCTTTTAACTGCTTTTGTCCAAATCTTCCCTGAAATTTCTTTTGTAGCTTCAACGGGCTTAATGTGTTTTAATATTTTACCTCCATTCATTATAGCCATATCATTACAAAGCTCTTTTACATCTTCAACTATGTGTGTAGAAAAAATAACTGTACAATTCGTCCCCACCTCTCTAATTACATTTAAAAATCTTTGTCTTTCAGCTGGATCTAAACCTGCTGTTGGTTCATCAACAATAATAAGCTTAGGATCATTAAGTAATAGCTGTGCGATACCAAATCTCTGTTTCATTCCACCAGAGTAACCGTCAACATTTTTTTTCTTAACATCCAATAAATTGGTTATTTCTAAAAGTTCATTGACTAATTCCTTTCGCTCAGCTTTATTACTAACCCCTTTCAAAACTGCAAAGTAATTCAACAATTGTTCGGCAGACATTTTTGGATAAACACCAAATGATTGAGGAAGATAACCTAAGACCTTTCTTAATGATAATTGATCCACGAGGACATCAAGTTGGCCATTGATAGGGTAGAGCTACTTTCAATTTTATGGAGCTTGGTGAATTATTCGCATTAGATGCTTTAAAAAGAAATGAATCTTGTGGAGGTCATTTTAGAGAAGAATTCCAAACCAAAGAAGGTGAGGCAATGAGAAATGACAAAGAATTTACTTTTGTTTCTGCCTAGCTTAAGAGTTATGGGAAGAGCAACTCAAGGAGTCAAGTTAATAAATATAAAAGATAATGATTCAATAGCCGCAGTTGCAAAAGTTGTATTAGACGACCAAGAAGTTACTGATATTGACGAAATAGATGTTGTTGAAGAATAAAAATATTTTAAATATGAGATCAATTTATATATATATAGCAGTTTTGTTTTTTAGTTTTTCGTTTTCACAAAAAAAGGAATTAAGACAAATCAAGAGATTAATTGATGAAAAGTTTTTTCAGGAAGCCGAATCAGTACTAAATTTAAACAAAGACCTTTTGCTTTCAGGAGATAGTAAAACTGATGCCCAATACTATTATTACGCGACAAAAATTTATACTGAAATAGAGTCTTTTGTATTAGCTACAAATTCTCTGGAAAAACTTATGTCTATCAATACCTCATTTTATAATTCAGAGATGAAACTTGACTATAAAAATTTAGAGGAAATCTTGGTAGTTGCACTTGTTAATTCAGCTGTTGCAGATAATTCATCAAAAAAATGGATGGATGGAGTTGATAAGCTATTGCTTGCATATGAAATGGATAAAGAAACAAATATCGATTATTTATATTTTGCAGCTAGTGGTGCAGTTAATGCTGAAAACTTTGATCTTGCTCTTCAATATTATCTCTCACTCAAAGAGAAAAACTATACTGGAATCAAGGATGAATATTTTATCACAAATATTCAGTCAGGTGTTGAGGAAAAAGTAACCGAAACTGAATATAAAATATACCAATCGTCAAAAGAATATATGAATCCAAGAATTGGTCAAACTGAATCTAGATATCCGGAAATTGTAAAAAATATAGCACTGATATATGTGAAAAAAGGAGAGGATGATTTAGCAATTGAAGCAATCAATGAAGCGAGATCCATTCAACCTGATGATTTATATTTAATATTAAATGAAGCTGATTTATATATAAGATTGAGTAATAACGCTAAAGATGATAATTTAAGATCTCAATATCGCCAAAAATTTAAGGACATTATGACGATAGCAGTTGAAAAAGATCCTGAAAATGGTATTTTATACTATAACTTAGGCATTATTTCGTCTGAGCAGGGTGAATCCGCTGATGCAAAATCTTATTTTGAAAAAGCAATTGAGTTTAAACCTGACTATGTTGATTCCTATGTAGCTATTGTCAATATTTTGTTGGAGGAACAAAGTATTATTATCAGTGACATGGATGAAATTGCTATGTCTAATAAAAGGAGTGATATTGCTAAATACGATCAACTAAAAGAGGACCTGAATGACGTTTGGAGAAAGTGTATTCCATATTGTGAGATGGCACTTGAATATGACCCAAATGATTTGGAAGTTTTAAAACTATTGTCACAGTTTTATTACAAACTTGACAATATCGATGGTTACAAGAAGATTAATGCCAAAATAGAGGAACTTTCCAATTAGATTATTCTCCGAATTAATTTTAAATCGTGTGAAATTTCTTTTAAATCTGGGTGAAATATCCCATCGTCATTTATTTTATCAATTCTTACCGTTCCTGAAGAATGAATAATTTTATTAGTGGATATTATAATTCCTACGTGAGTTATTACATTAATTTTTTTTCCAAAAAAAGCTAAATCTCCTGTTTTTGAGTTTTTAACGCTTGTAACCTCAACCCCTTCCAATGCTTGTTCATACGCATCACGTGGAAGTATTTTTCCATAAATTTTAAAAACAGTTTGGACAAAACCAGAGCAATCAGTACCAAACTTGGTTTTCCCTCCCCATAGATAGGGGGCATTTAAAAATGTCATGCTGATTTCTTCAATACTATTGAACTTTTCGTTATTCAAATCATAAGAAAAACCTAAATAATTACAATTGCTAATCAAACTTCCAGACGGAATTGTATATTTTTTTATTTTTTTATTTGATATACTTATTTCTGTATTACTAAATATTTTTTTCTTATTATTCAATTTGATGTAATCAGACTTTGAAATTGCTAGAAAATGAGAAGTTCTTATCCAACCTATGTATTTATCAATGTTCGAAACAACTAAGCTCCAATTCTTTTTTCTTGATGTAATTTCAATAAGTTCACCAAAAAAAAGTTGTGAAATCATTTCAGATTTTGCATTGTTTTTCTTCCTTACTGGAACTAAATTTAAATTAACTATGCCGTATTCCACTGACACTAATTTAATTTAAAAAAACAATTATTAAACTTTCTTATTAATTTTGTATAATGTTTGTTGAGCAAATATATACTGGTTGCTTGTCTCAGGCTTCTTATTTTATTGAAAGTGGGGGTGAATCAGCAATAATTGATCCTATAAGAGAGGTGGATGTTTACATAGAAAAAGCTAAAAAAAGAAACTCAAAAATCAAATATATATTTCAAACACATTTTCATGCTGATTTTGTTAGTGGGCATTTAACTTTATCTAAGAAAACAGATGCTTCAATAGTTTATGGACCAAAAGCAGATCCAAAATATGATTGTATTATTTCTGAGGATTGCAAAACTTTCAAGCTTGGAGATGTTAAAATTCAACTTATACATACACCTGGGCATACTCTTGAAAGTTCAAGCTACCTGCTAATTGATAGCAATAATAAACCACACTCGATATTTACAGGTGATACTCTTTTTTTAGGTGATGTTGGAATTCCTGATGTAGCTCAGAGATATCAGGGTATTAGTAAAGAAAAGTTAGCTGAAATGTTGTTTGAATCAATAAATAATAGAATAAAACCTTTGGATGATAGTATTATTGTGTATCCTGGTCATGGAGCAGGTTCAGCATGTGGAAAAAATATGATGAATGAAACTGTTGATACTTTGGCAAATCAAAAGAAAGTCAATTATAGCCTCAACGGAAAGATATCCAAAGCTGAATTTGTTAAAGAATTAGTTTCAGACTTGCCTGTCCCACCTGCTTATTTCCCCTCCAATGTTAAGTTAAATAGAGAAGGTTACTTGGGAATTGATGAAGTAATGAGTAAAAGTCTTAAAAAATTGAACCCAGATTTTATTAATAATAAAATGAAATCCAAAGATGTTGTTGTTTTGGATACAAGAAAATCATCTAAATATTGTGCTGAACATATTCCTGGATCAATATTTATTGGATTGGATGGAAGATTTGCTCCTTGGGTTGGTGAAATTATAAAGGATATAAACCAAGAAATTATTTTAATTGTTGAAAAGGATAGAGTGGAAGAGGCAATAAAAAGACTTTCAAGAGTGGGTTTTGACAATTGTATAGGCTATCTTGATGGTGATTTAAAAAGTTGGAGGAACGCTGGTTATTCTACAGAAAGTATTCGTTCAATAAGTCCTGAGCAATTTATTAAGGAGTCTCATCAAAATTCACAAATAATTGATGTGAGAGAAAAACCAGAGCTAAGTAAAGGAAAATTTCAATCTTCAATAAATATCCCATTATCAAAAATTGATGCTAAAATGAAATTTGATAAAAATGTTAATTCTTACATTTATTGTGCTGGAGGATACAGGAGTGTAATTGCTTGCTCTTTAATCAAAAAAAATGGATTGAAAAAACTAGTCAATGTTAAGACAGGTTTCAGTGGAATCAAAAATCTGATTTAAATGAAAAAATTTCTAATTCTATTTTTCATAAATCTTATCTATTCTCAACAACCAATAATTGATATAGATTTCGAGAGAATGTCAGAAATTTTGGAAAGTGAATCAACCGTACTAATTGATGTAAGAACCCCAGATGAATATAACTCATTTAGAATAAAGAATTCGATCAATATTGATTATTACAGTCCCAGTTTTTTAGATTCAATATCCTCATATGAGGCTAAAAAAAATATCATATTTTATTGCAGATCTGGAAGAAGAAGCTATTATGCTGCAAAACTTATTCAGCAAAAAGGTTTTAATATGATTTATAATTTAAAGGGAGGGGTGCTAGAGGTTAAGAAAAAAAACTTAGAATTTAAAACCCTCAACAACTAATGTTCCTTTCCATTCATGTCCTTCATTAAAGAAGTACTTATTTACATTTTTAAAACCACTTTTTTCAAAAAATTTAATCCATACTGCAGAGCTGAAAAGTTCCATCGGATCAACCCCAGTTTTTTCTTTCCAATCATGACATTTTTTATTTTCTAAATAAAAATCAATACCCATTATAAAAACACCGTTTTTTTTAATCCAATTATTAAATATATGTTTAATGATTTTCTCAGGTTTTTTAAAGTAATACATGACTTCCATAGAAATAACAACATCAGCTTTATAATCAGGTTTCCATAGATCAAGTTCAGAGCATATGTAATTATTTTTAGGATCTAGTTTCTTTGCTTTTGTAATCATTGATTTTGAGCCATCAACTCCAATAATTTTTTTGTATTTATTTTTTTCATCCAAATGGCGAACTAACCAACCATTTCCGCATCCTGCATCAATTATGCAGGGGTTTTTATACTTGTCTTCAAATAACTTTATCATTTTCATTACGGGTTTAAAATGATTTTTCCTCATCCCATCATCTTTCCCAGATATTGCCCAATCTGAAAAAACTTCAATAGGGGATTTCATTTAGACAAACTTTTTTGTTGATATAACATACAGTGTATATGTGAAAAGAATCATAATTATCTCCCAAAAAAATATGTAGTATGGCCATTCACCAATTAAAAGTGGATTATCAACATTTGGTGGAGATGCTAGATACATATAATTTGAGTCAATTTGGAAATTTAATGGAATTATAAAAGCAATAATTATATTTAAATAAATCCAGACTCTAAACCATGAAAATTTCGTAATTGCGTGATTTAAATTTAGAAATAGAAAAATTGGAATTAATATTATTCCAGCATGAGACGAATGATAAGAAATATATTCAAAATTAGTACCATCAAAATTATTTATTTGAGGAGTTAAAAAAGCTTGAATTCCACCTATAATCCCTGCATAATAAAAAAACTCAAAAACTCTTTTATTAAGTTTAGTAAATAAAACAGAGCAGGCAATCAAATTTGTTAATCCACACAACTGAAGTGGAAGATTCTCCGAAATATTCCAAAGACCATTCATAATATTTCTGGAGTGGTCAGTAATTGTCATAATAATCATAAGTAAAGAGAGAATTTTTACAATTTTTAATTTTTGTTCTTTATTAAAAAAATTATTTGATATGAAAAGTATGACTAAGATGGAAAGAAAAGAAATGATTGTATTTCTAATCCATTCGTTCGACATAAATTCGATTATATAGTTTTGGGTTTCCATTAATCTGTGTAATTTATCATATTCATTAAAACAATTTCAGCAACAGGGTCATATCCTATATTTTCAATTAATTTTAGTGTAGATAGAATAATTTCCCCCTCTCCATGCTTAACAATAGAGAGATCTGATCCTGACCACACATCGCCAGAACCAATATAGTTCCTTTTCATGATATTTCCGTTGGGAATTCTGTCAAATGCAATGGTGTTAACTAAATTTTCTGCTTCTATTCCCCTCATAGTTATGGTTGGAGCTATGTTCTCATATGTACCACTCATATTGACATTCTTTGGAAGATTTTTAAAAATTTTATGATTAGAATTAATATGTAGAATTCCATCCCATAATCCTTGTGAAATATTTTTTACAAACTTAACCGGCAAATAACTTTCTCCTTCGTCAATAAAAGTTAGATTTGGCCCTTTCCTTACACGTGTTTTTCCGGGCACAGAAAGATAAATGACATTTCCTCCTCTATGCACAAAACTATTCAAATCTTTTATTCTCGACTCTAGTTTGCTGTTTTTTGAATTTGATGAAGGCCCATTGGGTGGTAAGAGGTTATCTTGAATATCTTCATTCTTAACAACGTTTCCATCACTTGAATTAATAAATTCTGCTTTTTCATTACTGAATATTACAGGAATATTGAAATTAAGTTTCTGATCAAAATTTACTACCTCATAGCCTTTATCAATTAGAAATTTTTTTAGTTTATTGTCCTTATTTGCAAGAGCTATTTTTTTTATAATTTGTTTTGATTTTAAATCATAAACACTGAACTCAATGGTTGAAGATAATTTAGTTTTTTGTGAATTAAAATTTGCTTCAATGAAGTAATTTCCTTTCTCTAATTCTACAGAGCTATTATGTAGGAGAGATATTCCGTTTTTAAGCTTTGTTTTTATATTATTTTCATATAAAACCTTATTGTTTTCTTTAGACTTTATTTTGACATAAAGGTTACCATTTAACTCAATTTTATCGTTTATCCCTTTAATTTCTGTTTTGATAGATTCTCCTAGGTAATAATTTCTTTTATCAGTCCTAATCACAATGATTCTATCCTCATTAGCTTCTTTTGTTAGATCGTATGCTTTCCCTTTTGGATTTCTCCAAAGATCAAGCAATCCCGCACCAATAATCCAATCCCCGGCTGTTAGAGCATGTACACAGTAACCAATAACAGTGGGGTTGGACCTTATGGCTTCGAGCATTCTTTTATTAGCAATTCCATGAATTTCTTGCTGTTTTAGGTAGAAATCAGTAGCAGATTTAAAAATTTTATCCAAACCAGTTTCTTTTAAAGCTTTTTTTATATCCTTATTGTAATTAATGTGGTATATGTAAGGATAGGTTATAGGGTTTCCTTTTTTTCTAAACAAAATCTCATTATTTTCTAAATCAGGTAAACTTCCATATCCAATTTCAGAAACATAAGATGATATATTAGGTACTACATTTCTACCAGGTGTTCTAGCATTTAGTCCTAATTCAATATTTTTTTCTTTGGTATTTCCGATTGTTAAAAAACCATCAAATTTATTGTTCGTGATGTTTGGACCAGGGTAATTATGGATATCATTAAACTTAAAAGCTTTATTTGAAAAAGGTAAGTATAGATTGGCTCCGTATGCCCATCCTCCAGACTCATCAAGAATCATCCTCGTAGGATCAAGTTCTCTTGCTTTCAAGGACATGGGTTTTAGCATATTAGCAAGAACTGGTCTTCTAATCTCATTAAACAATTCCCATTGAACAATTGATGCATGATTTCTGTCTCTGAGAATTGCTTCTGTAATTTCATTTTCAACCCTTTGTGGAAGATAGGGTGATTCTATCGGCATATCCATACACTCTATTGCCATACTTCCCACTGTCAGTACTCCAATAGAATCTGCTAAATGAAGCCATTCTTTTGGAGGTGGTTTTCGCCATGGTCTTATCATGTTGAAACCAGCTTTTTTGGCTAATAAAATTTCTTTAATCATCATATCATCAGAATCTGGAAAGGATAGTTTTACGGGATATAATCCTTCAAAAAAAGCTGCTTTGAGATAAATTGGATTACCGTTCAAATAAAATCGTTCGTTTTTAACTGTAAACTCCCTAAAACCAAATTTTTCACTAACATAATCAAGTTGTTCATATGATAATCCTTTCTCATTTTCTATTATTTTATCTAGATATACCTCTAATAGGTACAATTGGGGATCATCTGGTGACCAAAGTTTGTGGTTTTCAACTTTGTGATTTAGATTAACATCAATAACTAGGTTGGAATTTTTAATAATAATGTCTTTGTGCTTTAAAGTATTTTTATTTTTATCATTCAAATTATTGATTGAATAACTGTACCTATATCTTCCATCACCAAGACCATTCAATATTTTATTTTTCAATTCTACATTTCCATTTTCATAATTTGCAATGATAAAAATATCTTCAAGATGCGTTTGCCCCGTGAATGATAGAAAAACATCTTGCCATATTCCGCCTGTGTAAGAACCCCTCCATTGTGGAGTTTCCATTTGTCCAATACCGTCAATAACTTTATCCTGTATGGTTATTGGACCCATAACTTTAACGATTAAAGTATTTGCATTATCAAAATCAACAACGTGCTCTATGTTAAATGAAAATGGGGAGAAACCACCTTCATGAAATCCAATTGAGTTATCATTGACATATACTTCAGTTATATAGTTTGAAGCGTTAAAGTTTAAGTGAATTTTTTTGTTTTCCATAGATTTGGAAACTTTAAATTTTGTTCTGTAATAAACAACACCCTCATAATCCTTCTTGTATCTCTCCCAAACACTTGGCACATGAATTTTTTCAATAGGCCCCTTATTAAAACCATCATTTGAATGAAATTTATTTTTCTTTCCCTCATTATTTTGATCATATATAATCTCCCACTCACCATTGAGTATTTGATTATTAAATCTTTCTTGAGATTGAATTGTAAAACTGATTAAGACAAATAATAAAAACAGAATTTTTCTCATAATTGTAATTTTTTTAGACCGTTTGGTACCATTGGATGTGTTATTTCTTTTAGGATTTTTACCATCTCGTCTCTTTTTGGATGAGTTTTTTCATAAACCAAGTTATTCCATTCTTTTGGATCACTAGCATTGTGATAAAGCTCTTCTTTTCCTGAGTCGTAAATTATATACCTCCAATCCTTCGTTCTTAGAGAATAATGGTGATTTGAGGGTGTGTTTTCATTTAGATCAGAGCTGTAAACAACAGACAAGGCTCCATCAGGTCCTTCCCATTTTTTTGTATTTGGGTCTTCCAGAAATGGCTTTAAGCTAAATCCATCCAGCGATTTTCCTTTATCATTTTTGATCGTATTGTTATCCAAGCCAGCCAATTCCAATAAAGTAGGGTAGACATCAATGAGAGATACAGGATGATTGACCTTTGTGTTTGGTTTAGTTAGTCCTGGAGCTCTAATTGTTAAAGGAACCCTTGTACTCTCTTCCCAAGGTGAGTTTTTATAAATATGATCTTTTTCACCCAGTGTCCATCCATGATCACTGACAAAAACAATAATTGTATTGTCTTTAAATTTAGAGTTGTCAATCGCGTTTACCACTTGTCCAATATTATCATCAACGGCAGTAACGCAAGCAAGATAAGCTTGAGTAAATCTTTTAAGACCTTCTTCTCTTGTAGAGTATGATTTGATTAAATTTTGGTAAGATTCTATAGATCTAGTTCTTCTTTCTTTGGTTTCGAATTGGTCTTCATCGTGGAAGAAAGTATCCTGTTTATCTTTTTCCAAAATATTGGCCAATTGAATCTCATCTAATGGATACATGTCAAAATATTTTTGTGGAGCAATAAGAGGTGTATGTGGTCTCACAAATCCAACAGCTAAAAAGAAAGGAGAGTCATCATCTGATTTGGCTAGTTCATTGATTTTATCCTCAGCCCATTGTGCATTGATTTCATCAGGCGTTAAATCTCTGTCATCCTCACTTATATATTTAAATTCTTTGTATCCTCTAGAACCTCCATAAGCCCATGTAATTTTTTCACCATCTTCCTCCAAATTTGAAATATTTTTGAAAGGACCAAATGAACCGTCAATTTGTCCGATTTCAGAAAAGGGTTTTGCAACATCAGGATGAGCAATTCCTCTTTTTCCTTTTTTACGAAGTCCTTTATATGCTACAGGTCCGTAGTCAGCTTCATGTTCAAATTCAGACCACAATTCTTTCTTATTGTGGTGTAAAATTTTTCCACTACCTACAACATAATATCCATTCTCTTTAAATTTTTCCATCATAGTTTTGGTATTATTTAGAACATTATTATCAAACCATGGTTTCTGCCAAAAATTTGATGAATTATGCGGATATACACCTGTGATCATACTTGATCTTGATGGTCCACACATTGGATCATTTGAATATGCATTAATAAATGACACACCAGAATCAGCCAATTTTTTGATGTTTGGAGAAATTATCTGTGGATGACCCATTAGATCTTCATTGTAATCATTTAAATCGTCAGCCATAATTAAAACAATATTTGGATTAGTTTGAGTTTTAGAGTTGCATCCAAAAGCAAAAAATAAGGAAAGAATAAGTACTATGATTTTTGACATGAAGATTTAATATTTCAAATTCAATTTGTATCTTGATATTATATAACCTATTTCTCTAAACTATGAAAAAAATTTTTATTTTGATACTTTCCCTTTTTGTCATATCATGCTCCTCTGACAGTGGTTCTGGTGACGGCGATAATGGAGGAAATAACGGAGGAAATAATGGAGGAAATAATGGTGGAAATAATGGTGGAGGAAATAATTCTGATGACGATGGTTCAGACCCAGATGATTATACGGATTCAACATCCGATGGAAATACTACATATTACATTAGTTTTAGTTCTGGAGATGATTCAAAAGATGGAAAAAGTGAGGAAAATGCATTTAAAAATCTAGGAAAGATAAATAGTATTACGTTTAATGCAGGAGATATAATTAAGTTTAAAAGAGGAGACACTTGGAAAGGTTATTTTAAAATACGTGGTTCTGGATCAGAAGACAATCATATCTCTGTAGATAGTTATGGATCTGGAGATCTTCCTGTAATAGATGGAAATGGTTATCAAGCTTCAGTTTTTTTAGAGAATATTGAAAACATTACAATTTCAAATATTGAACTTACAAATGAGGCATCTCATAGAAAATCTGACGGATCCAATAAACTAATGCATAATTCTGATAGAACTGGACAAGATGAGCGTTTTGGAGTTTTAGTTCTTCGATTTGGTGATGGAAAAGATATTTCTAATGTTAATATTAAAAATGTCAAGATATCAAATGTATATCCAACCCCTGGAGATGCAACAAAAGAACACCAGGGTTATGGAATAAGATTTGAATCATATAATAACAGTCAAAAAAATTACTATTCAAATATTGAAATTGATAATGTTGATATTTCCCTCACGGGTCACTATGGCATTCATATTGTTAACAGAATGTCCCCGGCTGATTCAGAGTTTTATCACAGAAATATTACAATTAAAAATTCAAAGTTTACTAATACAGGAGGTTCGGGTATTGTATTGGCAAGATGCAAGAATGTTCTAGTTGAAGATAACCATTTTGATGGTTCAGGTTCTGATGAAGATAATAGAATGTGGAATAGGGGTAGTGGTATGTGGACTTATACATGTAATGATGTACTTATTCAAGAAAATATTTTTGAGAATGCTTATGGACCACAAGATTCATATGGTGCTCATATTGACTGGGGTTGTGAAAGAGTGGTCATGCAATACAACCTGAGTAGAAATAATTTTGGGGGTTTTGTGGAAATTTTGGGTGA
>OZSS01000724.1_pt1 | contig 15901 bp, 15 predicted proteins | sample 1779911 | NCBI WGS metagenome assembly OZSS01 (sample SAMEA2603589, study PRJEB24840) | metagenome | biome: Water; feature: Photic zone; material: Seawater sample | place: Mediterranean Sea | collected 2013-11-12 | depth 10 m | reverse complement strand
AAAAAAAATGAAAAAAAAATACCTCTTCTTATTGACTACTTAATATTCAATACATACATATTACCAACAAAATCAATTTTGAAGGAAAATTTGTCCAATGAAAAAGGCGTTTGAAGCAGATACCGGTCGCGTTCTTAATATAGTGATTAACTCTCTTTATTCAGAAAAAGAAATTTTTCTTAGGGAATTAATTTCAAACAGTAGCGATGCACTTGATAAGCGACGTTTTCTTTCTTTAACCAATAAAAACGAAAGCATTGGTACTGAAGACCTCAAAATTCAAATCCACGCCAATAAGAAGGATAATACACTTAAGATCACAGATAATGGCGTCGGAATGACTAGAGAGGAGTTAGAAAACTCTTTGGGTACTATCGCAAAATCTGGAACTACCGAATTCTTAGCAGCGCTTGAAAAAAATGCCGGACAAGATAAAAAAAAGAAAGACGTCAACTTGATAGGTCAGTTTGGTGTGGGCTTTTATTCTGCTTTCATGGTTGCTGATAAAGTTGAAGTTATAAGTAAAGGAGTGGGGCAAACTAAAGCCAACAAATGGGACTCAGACGGTATTTCTGGCTACGAGATCTCCGATGCTACCAAAGAAGAGGTAGGAACAGAAATAACCCTTCACATGAAACGAAGCGAGAAAGAATATCTCGATAAAGAGAGAATAGGTTTCATCACTCGAAAGTATTCAGATCACCTGATGTATTCTGTTAATTTTATTGATGGTAAAAATGAGCCTGAATTGCTGAATAAAGCCTCAGCTATTTGGACAAGAGAAAAGAAGGATATATCTGCTGAGCAATATGAAGAGTTCTACAAACAAATAGGTGCTGGATATGACAAACCTTTACTTACCCTACACAATAAAGTCGAAGGAACTTTGAGTTATACAAACCTTCTCTTTATCCCAGAGTCTAGGCCATTTGATCTATTTCAAATGGATGTAAAGTCTAAAATCAAACTTTATTCAAATAGGGTTTTAATAACCGAAGATTCAGAGACTATTCTGCCAAGATGGCTTAGGTTTGTAAAAGGTATAGTGGACACATCGGACGTCGATCTGAATGTCAGCAGAGAAATGCTACAACATAATGTAACGTTGAACAAAATTTCTAAGGCTCTAAAGAAAAGGGTAATCAACGAACTGAAGAAACTCAAAGATAAAGATTCAGAAAAATATTCTTCTTTTTGGAACGAATTTGGCATTGTATTGAAGGAAGGGGTTTATGAGGATTTTGATCTTAAGACGGAATTGCTCGAACTATCAAAATTTCAGTCCATGAATGAAGACAAACCAGTATTTTTATCGGAATACATAGAAAAAATGAAACCTGAGCAAAAAGAGATTTACTATTTGGCAGCTGAGAGCAAGGATATGGCGCAAGGGAGTCCACATCTTGAGGTATTCAAAAAAAAGAAGCTTGATGTTTTGTTTTTAACAGACCCTATTGATACATTTTGGCTCTCTATGGCTAGTGAGTTTCAAGACAGAAAGTTCGTTTCGATAACCAAAGGTGACATAGACCTAACAGGCTTTTCTGACGATAAAAAGGAAAAAGATAAGAAACCACCCGCGGGCATGAAGGGTCTGGTTGAAAAAATTAAAGAAATACTGGGGGATAATGTACAAGATGTTAAAGTTTCCGCCAAGTTAGTTGATAGTGCTTGCTGTCTTGTTGCGCCAGATACTGGGATGGATGTTCAGATGGAAAGAATAATGAAAATTCAAAACAAAGACTTTAAGGGTATGCCCAGAATATTAGAGATAAATCCTGACCACAAAATAATTAAAAAACTTAACAAGATAAAAGACTCAGACAAAGAAGCCTTGAATGACGCCTCTTTTCTGCTATTTGATCAAGCAAAAATGGTTGAAGGCGAGCTTCCTATGGACATAGCAAAATTTAACCAAAGAATGTCAAAGTTCTTAGGTCTCGCGCTAGGTTGACCCATTTAAGCGGTTTGATAAAGTGTAGCAACACATGCCCCACCTAAACCAAGGTTATGTTGCAAAGCCGTTTTAGCACCGTCAACCTGCTTCTCCCCCGCGTTACCACGCAATTGCTGCGTAAGTTCAAAACACTGTGCCAAGCCAGTTGCTCCCAACGGGTGTCCCTTTGATAGAAGTCCACCTGAGGGATTAGTAACAAATTTGCCCCCAAAGGTATTGTTTCCGTCGTGAACAAACTTTTGTGCTTCACCTTCATTACATAAGCCAAGTGCTTCATACGTTATAAGTTCGTTGTGAGCAAAACAATCATGAAGCTCCACGACATCTAGATCCTGTACGTCAACACCAGTTTGCTCATACACATTTTTAGCTGCTTCCTTCGACATGTCATACCCCACCAACTGCATCATATCTTTGTCTGCGAATGTTGACTCGTAATCTGTTGTCATGGACTGCGCTAATATTCTGACAGAAGCATTTATGTTATGTTTATTAGCAAACTTTTCAGACACCAAGATAGCCGCTGCCCCACCACATGTTGGAGGGCAAGCCATTAATCTAGTCATGACCCCTGGCCACATTATTGGTGACTCCAACACTTCTTCTTCACTAACTTCCTTTTTAAAAAGAGCCAGAGGATTTTTTGAAGCATGCCTACTCGCCTTAGCCCTAATCTTCGCGAAATCTTTCATGGTAGTGCCATATTTATCCATATGCGATTTTCCAGCGCCACCAAAGTATCGTAATGCAAGTGGAATATGTGCGTTGCCTACCAATTGCTCACAGGTATCGTTAAATTCTCCAAATGGGCTTGGTCTATCGGTATAAATGTCTCCTAGAGCACCTGGTCGCATCTGTTCAAATCCTAATGCCAGCACACAATCAGCTGAACCACTCTCTATAGCTTGACGCGCTAAATACAAAGCTGTGGAGCCTGTGGAACAGTTGTTGTTGACATTTATAATTGGAATACCAGTCATACCAACGTGATATAATGCTCGCTGTCCAGAAGTTGAGTCCCCAAAGACGTAGCCCACAAATGCTTGTTGAATGCTTTTATAATTTAGTCCACAATCTTCAAGTGCTAATCTAGTAGCCTCGGACCCCATGATGTCATAGGATTTGGAATCACCCGGCTTTGCGAAGGGAATCATTCCGACACCCGCAACAACCGCTTTATTTTCACTTGCTTTCTTTGTCATAATTAGCTCCCTACCTTTGCAACTTTTTTTTAGTTTATAAATTATACTTTAGAACGTCAATGTTTGACTATCGGTTTGTTAATCATTCAAAATGTTCTGTTTTACTTTAAAACCTTGTATACAAAATCAAAATCAATAAAATGTTTCCCTGAAGTAGCGAACTTGAAAATGGTTTGTTGTTGGCGTTGGCGGAACCGTATAAAAAACCCAGCAACTAACAAATGTACAGTTTTTCAATATAGCGAGTTGTAATGTCAATTTACGGAGGAAAGTATGAACTTATTTAAAAAACTAAGTATAATTACCATAATTTTTTGCTTTGCCACTGAGACCTTCGCAGAAGAATGGAACGTTTCGGTTTGGGGCAAGCGAAGAGCCTTTACTGAACATATCGAGAAATTAGCAGAGCTGGTTAGTGAAAAAACAAATGGTGAATTCACTATGAATGTTTCCTATGGTGGCCTTTCAAAAAACAAAGAAAATCTCGATGGTATAAGTATTGGAGCATTTGAGATGGCACAGTTTTGTGCTGGGTATCATCCTGATAAGAATAGGGTAGTAACAGTTTTAGAACTACCATTCCTAGGAGTTGAAACACTTGAGCAGGAGGTAGCTGTTTCAAGTGCCGTTTATTCCCACCCTGCAGCAACAAAAGAGATGGCACAATGGAATGCAAAACTGCTAATGACATCCCCTATGCCACAATACAATTTAGTAGGAACAGGTGAGCCAAGAGATACACTTGAGGATTTCAGTGGTATGAGAGTTAGGGCAACCGGTGGCTTAGGGAAGGCCTTTAAAGCAGCTGGTGCTGTACCTACATCTGTTACTGCTACAGAGGCATATCAGGCGATGGAGTCTGGGGTTGTAGATACAGTTGCATTTGCACAACATGCGCATCTGTCATTTGGCACCATCAATCAAGCTGACTGGTGGACGGCGAATTTAAACCCTGGTACCGTAAATTGTCCTGTAGTTGTAAACATTGACGCCTATGAGGGACTATCAAAAAAGCATAGGGATGCCCTTGATGGATCAATAAATGAGGCCCTCGACCACTATTTGGATAACTATGGAAAGTTGCTTGCCAAGTGGGACTCAGTTCTTGCTGAGAAAGGCGTTAAAAAAATAAACATCAGTGAAGATGTTATTAGTGCTTTTCGTAAGAAAGCAGCTGATCCAATTCGTGATGCATGGATAGCTGATATGGAAAAGCAGGGGTTGCCAGGGCAAGAACTCTTTGACTTGGTCATGAAAACTTTAGCAAAGGCTAAAGCAGGTAACTAGGTTAATGTCTTCGGTTAGGTCGGCTTTTTCGGCCTAACCAAACCTACAAATCTGAGGAAAAGAGATGTCGGGCAAAGTAGCCATAATAGAAGACTCGAGTTTGCTAAGTCGTCTTGACGTTCTTTTATTAAAACTCGAACGCTTCTGTGCTTTGATAAGCGGATTGACCATTTTTTCACTTATGTTTCTAGCTGTTTACTCAGTTTCTGGCAGAAAGTTTTTTAACGCCCCGCTAGCAGGGTACGTTGACTACATAGAAGCAGCTCTACCGATTATTGCAATTATGGGAGTATCATATGTTCAAAGAGACGGTAGTCACATTCGTATGGATATTTTCGTGTCACTTCTTAGGGGTCGTGCTCTTTGGCTATTTGAATTAATTTCAGTATTCTTTATTTTGGCTTTAATCCTATGTTTGACATGGGGAGCATGGCTTCATTTTGATCGATCCTTTGATTGTTCTAGACCATTCTGCAGTAGAGATAGTTCAATTGACATCGGATTACCAATATGGCCATCTAAACTCGTTGTACCTTTTGCATTTACTGTTCTCTCGTTTCGACTGATCTTACAGGCTATTGGTTATTCAAGAGCACTATACTTAGGTTCAAGACATCCCGCGGCGGTACCATTAGTTCTGAGTGCTTCCGAGCAGGCAAAGCTTGAAACCGAGGCCATAGATAGAGCTAAATAATGGAAAATATCACTATAGGTCTCTGGGTAAGCGCAGGCATGTTGGTGTTTGTATTTCTTGGAATGAGGGTAGCTTTTGCAGCTGGGTTAGCTGGCTTTGTAGGACTTGTTTGGCTCCGATGGAATGGTTTTGATTATGACCCTGATCGTTTCTTTAAAGCGTTAGAGATTAGCGTAAAGGTCGCTGGTCTAACTCCTCACTCAAAAGTCAGCTCTCATGTTCTAAGCCTAATACCAGTTTTTATTTTAATCGGATATTTAGCATATCATGCAAAACTAACTACGGCTCTATTTGAAGCAGCAAAACGCTGGATCGCATGGGTGCCAGGGGGACTAGCTGTTTCAACAGTGTTTGCTACTGCCGGATTTGCTGCTGTCTCGGGGGCATCAGTAGCCACAGCAGCAGTTTTTGCAAGAATAGCTATACCAGAAATGCTTAAAATAGGTTATAACAAACAATTCGCAGCTGGTGTTGTTGCAGCGGGTGGCACTCTTGCGTCCTTGATACCGCCTTCCGCAATCTTGGTTATTTATGCTATAATAGTTGAGCAAGACGTTGGAAAACTTCTTTTAGCTGGATTTATTCCAGGCGCCGTTTCTGCAATCGTATATGGCACGTTGATCGTTTGCTTGGCAGTCTATTTAAAAAATATAGGCCCCCCGGTGACGGGATTTACATGGAGAGAGCGGATTGAAAGTTTGGCTCCAGCATTTCCAATAGTAGCTGTTATTATAATAATTATTTTCTTTGTTTATAACCCCTTTGGCGACGCATGGGGTACGCCTACCGAAGGAGGAGCTATTGGCGCTTTTATTGTGTTCCTGATGGCACTTTACAGAGGCATGGGATTTAAACAACTAAAAGACGCTTTACTGGAGACTGGGAAGCTAACAGTTATGATATTTACAATAATCTGGGGTGTTTTGATTTATGTTAGGTTCTTGGGTTTTGCAAAGTTGCCTGATGCTTTTGCATCTTGGATCACATCTCTAGATATGGCTCCAATTTTAATTCTTATATGCATTCTTCTTGGGTATGCTGTGCTCGGCATGTTTATGGACGCTATTGGCATGCTACTATTAACCCTACCAGTTGTGTATCCAGCTGTGATGGCACTCAATGGAGGTGAGAGTGTTTCAGCTGCGGATAGTGCATTCGGTATGTCTGGGTCAATGTGCGCAATCTGGTTCGGTATTCTAGTTGTTAAAATGGCAGAATTTTGTTTAATAACCCCTCCTATTGGATTGAATTGCTTTGTTGTAGCAGGTGTACGCGACGATTTGAGTGTTCAAGATGTCTTCAAAGGTGTTACACCTTTTTTTATAGCCGACGCCTTGACTATTGCTATTTTAATTTCATTTCCTGGAATTGTTCTCTGGCTACCATCGCTTGTGTGAGCAAATAATTTACCAGATTTGGCTTAACGTTAATTTTTTACCTTTCCCAATACAGCCTCATTGGATTATCGACCAAAAGTTTTTGCTGAGTTACCATATCTGGTGCAAAAAGCTCAATAATATCTACTAATTTCCCATCATCAGGCATATGAGATTTCATGTTAGGATGAGGCCAATCAGTACCCCACAAAACTCTATTCGAAAAGTTTTTCACGAGCATCTCCATAAAAGGCACGACATCTGAATAACTTGTATCCGGACCGTTTTTGCTAAGCCTCTCGGGGCATGTTGTCTTACACCAAAACTTTTCATTTTCCATCAACTTCAAAAATAAACTAAATTCCTTACTGCCAACACCCTTTGTCACATCTGGCCGTGCCATATGATCAAAAACTACTATTGTGGGAAGGGATGATAAAAAAGGAACTAACTCCGCCAAATCTTGTGCTTCAACATATACGACAATGTGCCATCCATAATCTGCGATCATACCAGATATCTTTTCAAAAACATCTTTAGGCGTACTATCTACAAGTCTCTTTACAAAATTAAACCTTACCCCTCTAACACCTGCTCTATCTAAACGCTTTAAAGTCTTGTGATCAATATCTTGGTCAACAGAGGCAATACCCCTTGCCATGCCACCAGAATAAATCAAGGCATCCTCTAATGCGTCATTATTATTTCCGTGACATGTTGCCTGTACTATTACACTGCGCTCAAAACCTAAAAAATCCCTCAGTTCAAATAATTGCTCTTTTGATGCGTCACAGGGTGTATATTTTCGCGTTGATGCAAAAGGAAATTTCGCAGCTGGACCAAAAACATGGCAATGCGCATCTACTGACCCGCTTGGCACCTTAAACTTGGGTTTACTAGGGTTGGGATGGAAAGGAAGCCAGTCTGGATCCATCATTTCAGCTTGCCTTTAGATTATTCTGATCTGGAAACACTAGTCCATCAAACAGTTTTCGGGCAGTTCTTAAAATAGCTGTTGATTTAATTTTTTTATTTCTTAATTCCACCGAAACCTGCATTTGTCCTGATGGATGCTCAATAGAGCATATTTTTTTTTCGCCTCTAGGGATTACAGCTAAGTTATTCGCAGGTGTACCTTCCAATAAACATGCAGTTGCAACCGATATGGCGCCAAAAACACCTATAGATTGATGACACTTATGAGGGATAAAAGTTCGCGTATTTATCATGCCTTTTGATAAAGGCTTACTAATTATTGTCATTTTTGGAATTGTTTTTTCTTTAACAACTCCAAGATTCATAATCTTTCCGCACTTCAGCCTCAAGCTCTCAAGCTTATCTCTCAAAACACTGTTTTTTTCGAGCTCATCTCTTGTTTCGTTACCTATAAGGCCTAACTGATCTGCCTCAATAATCACGCAAGGCATACCATTATCAATCATTGTCAAGGAATAACCATCAACCTCATCTTTTGTGCTACCACTCGGTAATAGCTCACCACATAAAGAGCCTTCAATGTCAAGAAACTCCAACGAAATAGGTGCACTAGGCAAAGTCACACCATCTATATATGTGTGCCCTTCATAAGTTAAATTTCTATTAGGTGTTTCAACAGTAGAAATAGCCACTTGCTCGGAGTTTTCCATAAAAATTCGTATTTTAGTTCTGTCTTTTTCTGGTTTTATCAATCCCCGTTCCAGCGCAAAAGGACCAATGCCGGCAAGTATGTTTCCACAGTTTTGGGTGGATGACACGACATAATTATCGACAGCAACCTGTAGGAACAAGTAGTCAACATCAATATTTGGCCTTTTAGATTTTGACACTATTGCAACTTTAGACGCTAAAGGATTGCCTCCCCCAACTCCGTTTATTTGTAGTTTATCTGGAGAGCCAAAGACGGATAGTAAAAATGCTCCTCTTTTGTCTATATCAGCTGGAATATCACTTTTTAAAAAATATAACCCCTTTGACGTCCCACCTCGCATCCACATTGCTGGGGTGCCTTTAGACATATTTCAAACCATATTTCTCTAGCTTCTCTCGCATATCGTAAATGTCTAATCCCAGCTCTCCAGAAGCAAGTTTTTCTCGCTTTGTAATCTCGAGCCTTTCTCTCTCCAGTGCTAGAGCAAGAACTGTTTTTGCTTCTTCTCTCTTAACAACACACACTCCATCATCATCAGCTATTAATACGTCGCCTGCATCAACAGACGCTCCCGCGCAAACAATGGGAATATTTACTGAACCGACAACCTCTTTTACTGTCCCCTGAGCATTATGAGCCTTGCACCAGACTGGAAAGCCAATTTTTCTCAGCTCCAAAATATCTCGGCATCCTCCATCAATCACAAAGCCTCTACAGCCGCGAGCAATCGCAGATGTTGCAAGTAATTCGCCAAAATACCCAGCATCGGAGGGAGACGTGGTGCCTAATATCATGATGTCCCCGGGCTTTATTTGCTCAATTGCTACGTGCACCATCCAGTTATCTGCTGGGGGAGCCAGAATTGTTATAGCAGACCCTGCAATTCTTTGGCCTGGAATTACGGGTGAAATATAGCTCGCTAGCAATCCTTTTCTTCCTTGTGCTTCATGAACAGTGGATACGCCACATGACCGCAAACCATCTATAATTTCTTCTGCAACTCTATCGATGTTTTGTACTACCAATCCTCCCATCAAAGTTCATCCTTGCAAACTGGGTATACTGACTCAAAAGCTTCAGCATATTTAGCAACACGACCTCCAGCCATTCCGCCGGAATTACGCCGAAAATGATTTGCTCTATTTTCCGCTAAATTTGTGTAATAATTCCATAAGTGGTGTTGACCTTCCATACACTCAATGGCTTTTCTCTTATTCTCCCAAACTTCAGTGATGTCTAAAAACACATTGGGTTTCCAGCCCATTTGTTCAGTTTGATGTGGTTCAAATAAGTACAGTTGGGGAGATCCGAGCACTTTCTTACCTGGGTTATGTCCCCAAGCCTGTGCAATCATTCGTGTCTCAATTGCAACCTTGGTCATCAACATGTGGTCAGTATTATACTGGTCATATTTAGAATGACTCATCATGAAATTTGGTTGAATCTGTCGAATAAGCTCTACTATTTTTAACTTCGACTCTTTGCTAATTTCTAAGGGATAATCACCAAGATCAAAAAAAATAATATCATGGGCATTTAGTGCTTTGGCTGCTTTTTCTGCTTCACTTTTTCTATTATCCTTTACCTTTTTTAAAGTCATTCCGCTTTGTTTCCAAAGCTTAGCACTCTCTCCTCTCTCTCCAAATGACATACAAGCTATTGTAATTTGATAACCAAGCTTTTGATGCAAAGCAATGGCACCACCACAGCGCCAAACGAAATCTGCGGCATGCGCTGACAGTATCAATGCTGTTTTGTTTTCAGTCACGGTGCAAATCTCTCTCTATCTTATCCAGTGTCTCCATTGCAAAAATAGCATCAGTTACGCACGCATTTGGTGTCCGATTTTCTCTTATAGCGGAAATAAATTCTCGATCTATTAGCTCTATACCGTTATTTGAAACATCTACCTCGCTTAAATCGATCTGTTTGTTATTCCCATCATAAAGATCGTCGTATCTTGCTAGATATGTTCCATTATCACAAATATAACGAAAAAAAGTGCCAAAAGGTCCATTATTGTTGAAGCTGAGAGAAAGGGTACATATGGCTTCATCCTCAGCTTTCATGCCAATAGACATATCCATAGCTATTCCAAGATCTGGGTGTAAAGGACCTTGTAATCCAAAAGATTTCACCACCTTACTTTGTGTTTGGTATTGAAATAAATCCACCGTATGGCAGGCGTGGTGCCAAAGAAGATGGTCGGTCCAAGATCTCGGCTCACCTTTTGCATTCGTATTTGTTCTGCGAAAGAAATACGTTTGAGCATCCATTTGATGAACTTTAAGCTCGCCTGCTTTAATTTTTTTGTTTATCCACTGATGCGATGGATTAAACCTTCTTACGTGACCTGCCATGCAAACGAGACCGGTCTGCCTTTTCTTGTCAACAATACGAAGGCTATCGGCTAAGGTATCAGCCATTGGAATTTCCACGAGAACATGTTTGCCGGCATCCATACACTTTATCGCTTGATCGGCGTGCATTTGCGTTGGGGTGGAAAGAATAACGGCATCAACGTTTTGCGAAGAAATACACTCCTCTAGATTATCACTAAAATGCTTAATGTTTCGTTCGTCAGCCAGAGCAGCTATTTTATCCTTGTTTGGCCCCATAACTGAAACCACTTCTATGTCTTCAATATTTTTTAAAGCATCCAAATGCTTTAAGCCAAACGCACCATAGGCCCCCGCGACACAAAGTTTCATCTAGTGCTCCTTATTCATTATTTTCCAAAATAATATGTCCAACTGCAGTGTTAGAGGCTGGAACGTGATAGTGACGATGAATTTCCGTTACATTATCATTCAAAGCGCCTCTCATGATTAACCACATAACCATTTCAATCCCCTCACTACCCGTTTCTCTGAGATACTCAAGATGAGTTATTTGGCTGGCTCCAAAAGGATCCTCAGTCATCAGATCAAGAAAACGCTTATCCCAATCAGAATTTATAAGTCCGGCTCTCTTGTACTGTAGCTGATGGCTCATGCCTCCAGTCCCAAATATAATAACATCTAAATCTTCTTCATAACTTTCGATTGCCCTTCGTATAGCCTTACCTAAATTAAAACACCTATTGCCTGTTGGAGCTGGATATTGCACTACATTTACACAAAGTGGGATCACGAGGACAGGCCATTCATCATTTTTTTTTATATCTCCAAACATCACCGACAGAGGGACGGTCAGACCATGATCAACCTCCATCTCATTCATTATTGTGATGTCAAATTCATTCAATACTAAAGATTGCGCGATGTGACTTGCCATCTTTTGATGGTTTTTGACAACTGGGACAGGTCTGGGACCCCATCCTTCATCAGCTGGCTGGAATTCAGCGCCACATCCTAGTGCAAAAGTGGGAATACATCTCGCATCAAAAGCTGTACAGTGGTCGTTGTAAACCAAGAATATTACATCAGGATTCTTTTTTTTCATCCACTCCCTAGATTTTTGAAACCCTTCGAAAACTGGTTTCCAATAATCGTCATGAGTTATACCTGTATCCATTGCAACACCAATTGCCGGTACGTGCGAGCACCCTACTCCTGCCAAAATTTTAGCCATTAATTTTCTCCCCACTCAGACTTATCTCTATTACCTTCTATTGAGCGGCCACCGTTTATCATCATCTCACGATACGAATCTACACCCATGCCTGTCATCCGACCAGCGAGATTCTGGAAATTAATCCCATCATTAGCTGCTAACTTTGAGGTGTAATAAATGTTGCCTCCCAACTCCAAAAGAAGGTTCCAGTTCCTTTTTAAAACAGCTTCGCGCTGCTCCTTAGACATTGGAAAATTATCAAGGTATGCCTCTTCATTTTTGTTAAAGGTATCTCTATTTTTCTGCAACCTCAGCGATATACAAAATTGATTCAAATGATACCCCTCTCTTGATCTATCTGCATCGAATACGATGGTACCAGGAATATTATTATATTCTTTCTCAGTCATTTACAAAATTAGCCTCCCCAATCTTTTACTAATAATAAATAATAAATTTGAAAACGTCTAAAAATATTATTTCTCTTTCATTTCTCTCAGATCAGCTGATACCTGTTTAGCAAAAGAGTGAAATTCACTTTTTATATCTGATATAGAAGTTGACTTTTCTAATGACCCTAGTTTTTTCTGCCAATTAGCAGCGGCCTTTGACATATGATTTATAAGCCCAAGGTCATCAAGCATTTTTGATACCTCCCTGAGTTCTTCTGCACGACGTTTTCCATGAGAAAGGCTTCTTTCTAAGTTGTACATAGCATGAGTTGATATATTGAAGTAGGGATGGCCTTCTGATAAAGACGCAAATACCTCATCTAAAACATCAGCCTCAATAGCCGCAATGGCACACTCTGCAGTAAGAGCTTCTAACCCCTTTACCATTATTGAACGGACCATCTTTACAGAAGATGCCCGGCCGACAGGTCCATCAATAACTCTTGCATTCATTGGGAGTTTTTCTAATGCGGCCAAGGCGCTAGCTGCCTTACCCCCAGAGATAAAAAGGGGAACAAGGTTTTTTTTGGCAGCGACAGGTGCCATCACTGCAACGTCCACGTAACACCCTCCATTAGTCTCAATACTTTTGCATGCCCTTTGTTTCGAAGAGGGTGCACTTGAATTTAGATCAAAAAAGTAAGCCTTATCTCTCATAAATGAAGAGGCCTCTCTTGCAACGGTTAAAGCTTGATCGGCCGTAACGGTGGAAAAGATCAAGTCAGCATCTCTCACAAGATCCTTTAGTGAAGATTTCAAACCTATATTTAGTTTGCTTGCTCTCGAAATTATTTCTTCTTTCGTATCGCTTTCTTGTAATTTAATATCGAATGCTTGTACTTGTTTGTTTCTAAGATCTCCCCACCCGGAGATAATTGCAGATGCTGCTTCTCCTAAACCTATAAATGCTATGGAACAAATATCTATATCCATAGATTTAGCCAAAAGCTTTCAATAAGTTTTTTTGAGAGATATCTATAACGGCTCATCACTCTTGATAAATCTCTACTTATAGGATCATCCCAGAAAAAAGTTAGAGAACTATTCTTCAAGAGGACCTTCTGCTTTGATCCAATCTCCAATCCCACCAACATTTTTTATGTTTGTATAACCCATTTCCATCATAGTTTTTCCAGTAAGCGCCGCCATACCACCAGCACCACAAACAAGAATAATCTCTTGATCTTTTGAAAGAGCTTTGTTGTGAAATGGAGTTGTGTCGTCCGCTGCAAACTCAATAAAACCACGCGGGATTTTTAGAGCACCTGCTATCGTACCAGTAGAAGCAATATCGGCACTGTCACGAACATCTACAAAAATAGCATCTCCCGATTTATGTCTTTCAATACCCTGCTCAACATCAATTTTTTCAACTACTGCGCTCGCTTCTTTCAAATAATCGCTGGACGTCTTCATTTTTCAAAACCTTTCTAAAATTATAGTTTTTCGAGGCTACTCTTTTCAACTTTTCTATATAGTGCTTTGCTGGCTCTAAATCCACCTTCTTACTTTCTTTTTGTATTCTAGATACTCTTCTCCAAATATCTGGAGAAGGGCTTCTTCTTCAGGAATGATCTGTAATATATTCATAAGTAGAATAAAAAAAGAGGCTTATGATTATTCCGAACCATGTTCCAAACTAAATTGTTGCAGCAATGATTAATAAAAGTAGACCCAGATACATCGGACTTCTGGAGTAACGATACATACCCTCTGTTAAAAGCACAGAAGTCTCAGAAGGAGTAAACGGGCTGATAGTTGTTTTTTTACGTGCAAAAAGTCTGAAAGACGGCAATGCACAACCCAGTCCCGCTATAACTAGTAAAAATGCTCAATGAGGCTTGATAATCAAAACTTACAGAGCCAATCAACAATGAGGACAGATAGACTAAGCCTATCATCAAAAAGGCTAAGATAGGAGGCGGTATTTTTGTTTTCATTTTTTATAAATTTGATTAAAAATTTATTTTTCGTTAATTAAGAAAATTTAAAGTTGTTTATAATAGATAGGCAGCATTTTAACTTTGCTATTTATGCATATTTCAAGACTCAGATCATTTTTTAGTGTCCTCTTGATTTAATTCTTTCTAAACCATTAACAAGACTTTACATCCGTCGATTAGAGTGTTAGCCATCTCGTTAGATACAATCACTACTTTTTATTTATGCCCAAAGCTCGACCTCATCTGTTAACGCTCTCGCTGTTAGCGGGAACATATATTCTTGCACAGGCGATAGTGGTTCCCTCCCTTTCTGAGCTTCAAGTACAATTTAAAACAGATTACAAGACCATACAATATACCATCTCAGGGTATCTTTTAGGCGTTGCGTTTGTGAACTTTATTGCAGGGCCGCTTTCGGATCGTTTTGGAAGACGTCCAATAATGCTGTTATTCTTTTGCATTTTTTTGATCTCATCTCTTGGTTGTTATATTTCAGAGGATCTTTATAGCTTCTTGTTTTTCAGACTATGTCAATCTTCCTCTGCGGCTGGTTTAGTTCTGTCCAGAGCAATTATTGGTGACTTTTCATCAAAAGATGAAACAGTGAAAATGTTAGGCTTATTATCAATTTCAATGGGTATCGCACCTTCACTAGCACCCTTAGCAGGTGGAGTAATCAGCGATTTTTTTGGAGCAAAAGGAATTTTCCTGTTTCTTTCTCTTTTGGGTATATTACTACTCATCTTAATAGTGACTGATCTAAAAGAAACACACTTTCAAAGAAGTAAGGATATGTTTGCCCAGATAAAAAGTTATCCCACGTTACTCGCGTCCTTAGATTTCTGGTTGCCGACAATTACTTTTGCATTGAGCTTTTCTATTTTTGGGATTTTTTTTATAGGGGGTCCATATATCGCGGTTAAGGTTTTCAATCTATCACCAACAACGATGGGTATCTATCTCGCCTTCCCCTCGCTAGGGTATGTACTAGGTAATATATTAATCAGCAAAATCGCAAATAGAGTGTCGACAAAAACGTTTATGATCATAGGCAGTTTCGTGCTTCTTTTGGGACCTTTATCCTCTTTAATTCTCTCTCACCTTTTCTTTCACCCTTTAAGCTTCTTTTTACCGATACTTATAATGACTTTTGGTTCAGGGATTATTTGGCCTGCGTCGAATGCTGAGATAGTTAAGGCCGTACCACATCTTGCAGGGAGCGCATCCGGTTTAGGTTCTGCTATAATGACATTAATGTCTTCATTTGCCGCATTTTTAACTGGTTTTTACATTGAGAACTTAAATCCAATTGATTTTGTATGCTACTTCTTGATTTTAGTTGGGGTACTTTCATTCTTGTCTTCTCTACTTACAAAGTCGAAATGAACTTTTACTGAAAGCTTTAACGGGTCAGGTGGAGTTTTTTATACCCCTGAAACGAATATGCTTCCTACGGCACTAAAATCCAGCCATGCCCAATATAATATGTAACCCGATACCCGTGCAAACTCTCTTACGTGTAACGTAGATAAGTTTGTCCAAAATTTATTTTTTCTTCCAATCTGCCCAAAAGCACCCATACTGTATGTAGAAGAGCTGTTCCGATCATAAATCTAAAACAGAAGTTCTTTACATTATAACATTCATACTATGCTTTTAACTATGAACAAAATAACTAATTAAATAAAAATCGCTTTGGTATCTCTTAAAACGCATGATTTTAACAAGGAAACAAACCAGTAGGATGATTTGATCTCGCCTACTCCAGTTTGTCCCCTGTCTTATAA
>OZSS01000723.1_pt1 | contig 15902 bp, 18 predicted proteins | sample 1779911 | NCBI WGS metagenome assembly OZSS01 (sample SAMEA2603589, study PRJEB24840) | metagenome | biome: Water; feature: Photic zone; material: Seawater sample | place: Mediterranean Sea | collected 2013-11-12 | depth 10 m | reverse complement strand
CCTTTGGAGGCAAAAATATTGAGATCAATGTATAAAAATAATTTCGAATTAATTACACCTGGTATTAGGACAAATATTCAAAAAAAAGATGATCAGAATAGAATAATGACTCCTTTTGAAGCAATAAGTAATGGAGCTTCTAAATTGGTTATTGGAAGAGCTATTACAAAAGCTAAAGATCCTAATAAGGCTTTTTTGGATATCTGCGAGTCTATTTGTTACTATCATTAATTTTTGATTCTTCTCCTTTAAGTAATCGTCTAATATTTGTTCTATGCTTCCAAATAACTAATATTGATACAACTAAACTAATCAAGAAGTAAGGATGATTAGTAGATCCAATATCCAAAAACATCAAAAATGGTAAAAAAATTGCAGCTGAGATACTTGATAAAGAGACAATCTTAGATTTTGCAAGAATTATTAAAAAAATCCCCAGTGATGCAAATCCTACTTTCCAAGAAAGAGCAATAAACATTCCTAAACCTGTGGCTACTGCCTTACCACCTTTTCCTTTTAACCATATTGGCCATATATGTCCTGAAATAGCAGCAATCCCTGCTAAAACTTCAAATAAGTTTTGATTTGTGTAATGTTGAGCAATCTTAACGGCAATAAGACCTTTGCCTACATCAATAATAAAAACAAAAAAAGCAGGCCATTTCCCAACATTTCTTAAAACATTTGTTGCCCCTGTTGATCCAGATCCTATAAGTCTTAAATCAATATTTTTTAGAAATTTACCAAATAAGAATCCTGTTGGCAGTGATCCCAAAAAATAACTTATAGAAATAATTAAAATATGCATAGGAATTAATTTAGTTCAAGATCATCATAAATTTCATCATTTGAGCCTGCGAAGGCAAGCCATAATGGGAATTGAAGAATTGGTATTTCTACAGATGTTTCCGCTGCATCCACAATAATAAATGGCAATTCTTCATTAGCCTCTAATCTATCAGCTCTTTCTATAACCCCTTCTGGCCTTTCAAAAAGAACAATGCCGCTATTTGGTCCAAAATCATCTCTTGTAAGACCTAAGGAATCTTGTAAAACTCTCCTCCACTCTCCTAATCTCTCAGGCTGAGAAGCCAATATTAGAGTTTGAAACTGGTCACCATACAATTCACCAAGAATAGCTATTAACCCAGCAGATAATAAAGCATTTTTTTGCCTCGAACCCCTGCTCTCTAGGGATCCCCTTCCACCCATATTAAAGAACCAATCATCCATGACTTCAATATCTGATGAATCAAGGCTTCGTCTTAATTTCCACGGTTCTGAATAAAAATCAGGCTGTTCTATAAAATTTGAGAAACAACTTCTAATGAGTTGTTCATCTGGTTTAAATGTTTCAGATAAGGCAGGAACGGTAAGCAATTCATTTTTGTTTGAAGTCTCTTTTTTTTCGTCAAGAGGAGAAGGCTTAACAACTATTGGTTGTGAAACTAATTCTAGTTTTTCTACATTTTGTGAAAGGTTCTGTAAAGAGCCCATTAAATATTCTTGGAATCCCTTTACTCTTTTAGCGATATTATCTGATTGACCCTTGAAATTTGATTCAATATCTTTATCTAATTCATTTTTTTTTGTTTCTAAATCTTTTATCTCTTTAACTAAAGAGATTTTTTTTGAAATAAGTTCGCTAAAGAGTTCATTTGAAATATCATCTACAGATTTATTAGGTTTTTTGCTTACAGAAGTTACCTTCTTATTTTGAATTGTTTTATTTTTGATTACTTCATTATCTTTTGCTTTTGTAATTGATTTATTGATTATTGATTCCTTATCAGGATTATTATTAGAAACTTTAGTATTAGTCATTTAATTGAATTTGTAATTAATCAAAAATTTATTTTTAAGGGTTTTTAATTTCCAGAGATTCAACTTTCTTTATAAGTTCGTTTTTTAGTTGCTCTGGATTAAATAGTATAGGTAATAAATGAGGGCTAGACTTTTCTCTAAAGTAAAAAATACCGGGAATTATGGGGAAAAAGAATTTCCAAGAGATCCAATTTTTAAATGGAAAGGTTCTAATTTCTTTTCCAAGTTGCAAAACTACAAAATCTTCATTGGTGATTTTTATTCTTAAAGTAAATGATTGAAGCAATAAAAAAAAGCTAAATGCAGCAAATACTATGGTGGGCCAATAACCAATATTTAAGAATAGGAGCATAAAACTTAAAATTATTAGGATTATTGGTAATTGAAAAGATGGAGAGATGGTTACTGGCTCAGTTGGTTTTGATTTAGTATTAAACATCGATTTATCCAAATAATATTTGTGTTAGAACTACATCCATTAAAGATACAGTAACAAGAGTCATTACCACAGCACCTGTTGTACTTGTTCCTACTTCTTTTGGACCTCCCTTAGTAGTAAGGCCATATCCACAGGCAATAATTGATATTAGTAATCCGAAAACTACGGATTTAATTATCATGGATAATAAGTCTGAACTAGTTAAGCTTACATTACCAGAACGAACAGAGGTCCAAAAAACAATGGGAGGAACGTTATAAAAAATTGTGCTCCAGATTTGCCCACTCCATAAAGCAACTGATAAAAATAAAAGACATTGTATTGGTGACATAATTATCATGGAAAGTAATCTTGGAACTACTAAATATTGAATTGGTTCAGTTCTTAACATTGTTATAGCTTCTATTTGTTCTGTAACTTTCATCGTTCCGAGTTGAGCTGCATATGCAGTAGCGACTTTGCCAGTCATTAAAGTAGCAGTTAGAAGAGGAGCCATTTCTCTTGCCATCCCTACAGCTAGTAAGCCCCCTATTTCACTTGAAACCCCCATGCTTGTAAGTTGGGAAGCTACCTGAATATTAAAAACTGTACCTGCTGCAATGCCTGTAATTAAAACAATCAGTAAACTTCCTGGACCTGATTCCATAAGCTGTTCAAAAAGATCGTTTTTTGAAATTTTACCTCTAAAGATATAGTTAATTGCTTGTCCTCCAATTACGAGGCTGCTTACAAGTCTTTTAAAAAACTTAGGATAGTACATGTTTTTATATTAATTGGTTAATAATTTTTGATCCCACTTTCGCATTATAAATAGTCCAACTATTACTAACAAAGAAGGTATAAAACCAATACATAACCTAATGGTTAATTGAGCTAAAGATGATTGTTCAATAATATTTAAAGTAGAATTGTCCACAAAACATGATTGATAACCAGATATATATAGTAATAAACCTAATACTTGAACACTTAGTCCAATGCCAATTTTCTGAATAAGAACCATCCAAGCAGTATAAAGACCTGCTGGTTTTTCTGGATCTTCATCTATTGCATCAGGAAGTAGTGACCAAGGTATTAAGTAAGCGGTTGAAGCTCCTATTCCAATTAAACAGATTATGACAATCAAAATTATGAATAGGATAAGGTTATCAAAATTAAGTAAAAAGCCATCTTCTATAGAAGAAACTTTTGATAAAGAAGGTAAAAATAATGCTGCTGTACAAGAAACAATCCAAATAATTGCACCATAGTTTAAAGCTGAAATTCTGTTCAACTTATTTGAAACTCTTGCCCATATTTGTAATCCTATTAGGGCACTTATTTGGAATGGTATTGGAACCCAGTTAGCAATTTCTGAAGGCACATTAAGAACATCCTCTACATAAATTAACGCGACTGTTTGCATTAACTGCAAGGCACACCAAAGTAAAATATAAAGAGAAATTACTTTAAGAAATTTTTTGTTATTAAATATTCTTTTGAATTGAAGTTTAATTGGTTCCGCTTTCCCAGATGGCCGTCTAGCTTTTTTTGCATATGGGGCTAGTCCCCAGCAAGATAATAAGGTTGTTATTACTGCTATGAAACCGCTAATTTTGCCCATCACAAAATATTCGTTATTAGCTAATCCTTCTGAATTTAAAACCACTCCAGCTATTATTAAACCAGTTAAACCAGCTATTATTGAGCCTGTAAATCTTGCGGCATTTAACCTAGTTCTTATTGAAGTTTTTTCTGAGATTTCTGTAGATAGAGCTGCGAAAGGAAGATTAATACTTGTATAAGCAGTCATTACTATTATTGAAATCAAAGTATAGTAAATCGTTCTGTTTATTACAGTACCTGTGGGGATCCACCAAATTGCTGCCAAAGAAATCCCTAGAGGCACTGCAGCAATAAGCATCCAAGGTATCCTTGGCCCCCATCTCGATTTTGTCCTATCACTTAACCATCCTATTAATGGATCGTTTATTGCATCCCATATTTTTATCAACATTAGTAATGAACCTGCAATTAAAACGGGTAAACCTGCCGAACAAATAAAGAATCTAAAAAGGAAGAAGCCAAATTGTGTGGCGGCTAGACCTGTGCCTGCATCTCCAAGTCCATAAGAGAGCATTAATCTTGTTCTTGATCCGGTTATATTTTTTGAGTGTGAATTTTCCAATCTTTTTACTTTGTTGATTGTTTGGTAATGTATTATTGCAAAGGTAATTCTATTACTTATTGCGGGCGTGGTTTAGTGGTAAAACCTCAGCCTTCCAAGCTGAAGATGCGGGTTCGATTCCCGCCGCCCGCTTTTAGATTATATTATTTTTTGTTCCAAATACTTCTTCTGAAATAATTAACACAGAGCTTCTATCATCTACTTTAATAAAAGTATCGGTAATGGGGATAGGCTTAGTAGTTTCAGAATGATTAGTATCAATAATTTTGAGCCATTTACTTTTAGATTTTGGTAAATAAAAATCAATGCTTTTTGAATATGCATTTAAGCCAGCCCAAATTAAAGGATTATTTTCACCTTTATTGATGCTTAATGCAACTGTATGTGACCAACTACTCCAATCTGGACTTTCTAACTTTGGACCATGCCAATAATAATTGGCTAAATTGTCAATTTCTTTTTTATTTGTTGAAGAAATAGGATTAAAAAAATTAATAAATTTTTTTCTTATTTTTATTAAATACTTTAGATAATTTAATAGTTCTAAATCTTGTTGATTTTCATCCCAATTCATCCAAGCTAAAGAATTGTTTTGGCACCAAGAATTATTATTACCGCCTTGAGATCTTCCGATTTCATCACCCATTAGCAACATAGGGACTCCTCTTGAAATGAATAAACTCAAAAGTAAATTTTTTTGTTGCCGCTTTCTTAATTTTTTAATAGATAAGTCTGATGTAGGTCCTTCCACTCCATGATTCCATGAATTGTTATGGTTATCTCCATCTCTATTTTGCTCTTTATTTGCGAAATTATGTTTTTTGTTAAAGGTAACTAAATCTTTTAGTGTAAATCCATCGTGAGAAGTTATGAAATTTATAGACTTTGGTAAGAAATTATTTTCTTTGTAATGTGATGGACTACCTTTGATTTTGTCACTCATATTCCAAGCCGTATCTTTATCCCCTTTCCAAAATCTTCTTAAGTCATCTCTGAAATGCCCATTCCATGTAAACGTTTTCTTAGATGGGAAATCGTTTAATTTATATAATCCTCCACAATCCCAAGGCTCACTAATAAATTTGATATCGGCAAGTTCAGGATCACATTCAATATCTTCAAAAATTGGTGGATTATCAAGAGGGATGAGATCTTCACCTCTTGACAGGGCAATACCTAAATCAAATCTAAAACCATCAACGCCTAATTCATTTACCCAGCATTTTAATGACTCTAATATTAATTTTCTAACTAATCCTCTATTTGCTGCTATTGTGTTTCCACATCCAGAGACATCCTGATAATTTTTATCTTTGTCGATGAAATAATAAAGATTGTCATCTATCCCTTTCCAAGATATGGCAGGTCCTTGATAATCTCCTTCAGAGGTATGGTTATAAACCACATCTAAAATAACTTCAATGTTTGCTTTATGGCATTCTTCAACAAATTTTCTAAATTCCTCTCTATTTTCTTTGGCGGTATTATTAGAAAGATATTCAAAATGTGGAGTAAACCAGTTAATAGGACTATATCCCCAGAAATTTTGTAATCCATTAGGAGCATCATTTGGGTCAAAACAAAATACCGGAAGTAATTCAATACTTGTTATGCCAAGTTTTTTAAGATATGGAATTTTTTTTAAAAATTTTTTAAAACAACTTTCTTCTTCATTAGAGGATTGAGTAAATGCTTTGATATGTAACTCATAGATAATAGTTTCTTTCCATGAGTGTTTAGGTCTAGGGAAATCTTTAAAATTAAAAGATTTTCTATCACAAACAACACTTTTAAGACAACAATCCATGTTATCTATATTGTTGAGTGCATTTTTTCTTTTGTAATTACTCCATCCAGTAATGCCTCTTGAGCAAGGATCTATGAGAACAGTTTTAGAATAATTTTTATTTAGTCCATTATCATTCTGTTTTACTCTAAAGGCATAGATTGAACCCTCTTTGAGATTATTTATTTCAGCATGCCAATAAGACCCAGTCTTATGACTATGATCTAACTTGAAAATTGTTTTTGGAGCAACTGAATCTTCTTTCTCGAATAATAAAATTTCTATATATTCTGCATTTGTAGCGATTAGAGAGAAATTGACACCTCCTGAGGTTATTGAACTACCCAGAGGCAATGGTTTCCCAACCTTTATATCATTCACTGTTTCTTTATTTCTTTAATTTTTTTTATAAATGAACTAATTTAATTAAATAATTCATTTAAGAATCATAAGTGCAAAAGTAAAAAAAAAGAATCAAATTTGATGTTTCACTCATCAATATTCTTAAATTTAAAAAATTTAATATTACTAATTAAATGTCCTTTTCTTTGTTTTATATTTATACACAAAAAAGTTCAAAAACTCGGTTCAAACGTAATATGCTACTGAATTTTTTTGCTTTTAAAATGGAAAGAATATCCTCTTCATGTGCTGAGAAGAAAATATATCTGAAATTTAATAAAAAATAATAAATATTTGAAATTCTTAAATTGATTACTTTTAAATATAAATTTTTTTATAATTAGAAAATAAACTTTTTTAAAGAAAACTAGTCACTGCAAGAGTTTTGGCCCTTCATTTTACCTAAAGTAAATTTAAGTACTTATAAAAAATTAAGATCTAACAATATTGTTGAATAGCTAAAAATGTCATTAAATTTTGTATAAAGCTTTGCGCCGCCGGCATTTTTGGTTGCCGTATTTGTATTTGCTCCATATGATATGCAAGTTCGAGGTAATTAGACTTGATTTTAAAATTCTTGTCTTTCAAATCTCTGCTATACAAACAATTCAATGAACAAAGCTGATTTAGTAAATCTTGTAGCTGCTCGTACTGAGCTTACAAAAACAGATGTATCTTTAGTTGTTGATGCAGCTATTGAAACTATTGTTGATTCAGTAGTGGAAGGCAAAAAAGTCTCCATACTGGGATTTGGTTCTTTTGAACCAAGGGACCGTTCTGCTAGACAGGGCTTAAACCCTAAAACTGGGGAAAAAATTGCGATTCCCGCGAAAAGAGTTCCTACATTCTCAGCAGGAAAACTATTTAAGGATAGAGTTCAAGGCTAATATTCTAAGAGCTTATTTTGTCCTTAATATAGGTGCTCTTTTTGAGCATCTATTTTTTTTAAGAAAAAAGGATTGATAATTTTTTTTATATTATTTTTAACATGATTTTATTAGGAGGGTTTTTACTTTTTGACTCTTTTTAGTTATAAGAAATTTATATGTTTCTCACTACCTTTGTTAGTTTTATTCTTAAATCCTATTGTTGCCGAACAATTATTAACTAAATCGGAAATTTTAAGAAAAGCAAATGAATGCTTTAAAGATTTGCAATATAAAGTATGTAGTAACTTATTATTGGAAATTGAGAAAATACAGTTAGTTGAGTCTGAGCAAAAAAACTATAAATGTCAGGCAAGTATTCTTGGGTTGCAGACAGAACTTATTGAAGCTTATTACTTTAGAAAGTTAAAGAAAAATAAAAATGGAATGATGCTTCCATATGTGAATAAAAATTGTTAATTCTTGAGAAAAATTTTAAATTTAGAATATTATTAATTTGTTATAAAAGTTCTAATGGTAAAAGGTTTTTCTGAAAGTGAAGTTAAAAATGATATACCTATTAAGGACTTGGAAAAAGAGAAAAAAGGGTTAGCTTCTTTTCTAAAAGGTAAAAAATTTACTTATACCTTACCAGGTAAAAAGCAGATTAATATATTTGGTTCAGTTGTATTAGTTTTAAATATAATTTTAGTACTTTTGGTTATTTTGTATTTTAATAATCAAGGCTTTCATGATTTTATATTTAATGTTGGTCGATAGCTTAATTTTTTATCGAAAGAATTTTAGAAGTGATATATTTAAATTTTGACAGGAAATTCATGAAGATAGTTAGCTTATTTTTTCAAGTGGTTATATCAGTTGTACTTATTGGATTTTTAGTATACTTTTTAAGTGGTTATGACTCTGCTTTCGAGGCAGATCAATCATGTCACTCATATCTTTCTAATTTGCCTGACCCATCAGGTAGATTAGGCTGCGATCATGATACTGAAACTCATCAATGGATACTTTATGAGACTCAGGATAATTTAGAACCAGCAAAAATTATCAAAAAATATAGGTATAAGTTTTTATAGTTTAATTTTTTTATAAAAGAATTTGGCACTCAAAATTGAAATGATTGCTGTAATTATAAAAGTAAGATATTGATATATGCTTCCCTCTTGATAGATATTATTTTTATAAAGGGGAAAATCTATAAAGGAACCAAATGTTCCCCAAATTATTACCCAAGCTGAAATGTATAGGAAAATTTTTAGTGGATTAGATTTTTTTTCTTCCATTTTCAATTTATACCAAAGATTGAGGAAGTAACAGGTCTTCCTTTAAAAACTAATTCGGTTAATAAGAGCATTAAAAAACCGATCATAGCTGCTCTGCCATTTACAAGTTCAGCACTACTATTAAATCCAAAAACATCTTTTACTTCATCACCTTGATTATCAACCCACTTTGAATATTCACTATCAGAAGATGTATTATTTGTTTCTTCATTTAGATTTTCAATAGGACTATTATCCGAATTTTCTAATGGAGGATTTTCTTCTTTCATGAAAAATGTCTTTTTAATAATGATAGTGACTTAAAACAAATTTCATTGAATTGGAATTCAAATATTAAAAAAAATTATGGTAAAAGTAATTATCCACAGTATTTGAAGTCTTAAAATTAATTGACAAATAATATTTATTTTTTCTTTGGAGCAAATATCACCATTTGAATTGATAATTGGCTTTTCAATAATTTCATCATTGTATTTGTTCTCACCTCCTAATTTGATATTAGAAATATATGCAAAAATAGCCTCTGAAATACCAGAATTAGGAGAATCATATTTAATTCCATCAGAGTAACTTTCTTTAATGACAGAATTATATTTTTTAATTTTAGAACTAATCAAAGGTAATGTTAATAAAACTAATCTACTTGGAATGAAAGTTGAACAATCTTCAATTTTTGCACTAAAAAACCCTAGATATTTGTAATGGTCATATTTATAGCCGATCATTGAATCCAAAGTACTTATTGCTTTATATGAAAAGCCAAGTGATAAAGGACCTGGAAGAAAAATCGAAAATTTGATAAAAACTGTTCCAATAAATATCCAAAAAAGCGGACCAAAAATCCCATCAACTGAATTTTCTGTAAGACTTTCAATACTTGATCTCAAAAGATGCTCTAACGAAGCTGTACTTACATCCCTACTGACAATTCTTTGAACTTTTTCTTTAACTATTTGTTCAGTTTTTTGATCAGTTATGTTGTCGTTAATAAGATTTGAAATTTCTTTTACGCTCGAGATTAGACTTTTTGAAGCTAAACAACTCGATAAGCCTAAGAAGATTAATATTCCAAAAATAAGATTGCTTCTTGATTGAATGAAAATTAATTCAATAATCTTACCGATCACAAAGCTTGAAGCGATAGTGGATAGTGCAATAAATAATCCTCCCCAATATAATATCCTCTTATTTTTCTTGAAATTATGGATAAAAAAATTAGTTATTAGTTTTATGTAAATCCCAACTATTTGAACAGGATGGATTATAAACCTTGGATCACCAATTAAAAGATCAAACCCAATGGAGCCAATAAATATAAAATATAAATTTATTTCAGCCAACTGAACATAGCACGAAGACCTTTTCCAACTTTTTCTATCTCGTGTTTAGAATTTTCTTCTCTCAATTTTGTCATTAAGGGTTTGTTATTATCACATTCATCTACAAAATTCTTAGCGAAAGTACCATCTTGAATATCTTTTAAAATTTTCTGCATTTCTTTCTTTGTATCATTATTTATAAGTCTTTTCCCACTTACATAATCACCATATTCTGCAGTATTTGAAATTGAATCTCTCATTTGAGATAATCCTCCCTTGACCATAAGATCGACAATTAACTTTACTTCGTGTAAACACTCAAAATATGCTAATTCGGGTTGATATCCTGCCTCAACGAGAGTTTCAAATCCTGATTTAACCAGTTCTGATAAACCACCACATAGAACTGCCTGTTCTCCAAAAAGATCTGTTTCAGTTTCTTCTTTGAAATTTGTTTCAAGAATCCCAGCTCTTGTACCTCCAATACCCTTGGCATAAGACATAGCTAATGATCTCGCATTGCCTGAATAGTCCTGTTCAACTGCGAATAGAGCAGGAACTCCTTGGCCATTCTGATATTCCCAACGAACAGTATGTCCAGGCCCTTTTGGTGCAATCATTACAACGTCGACAAAATTAGGTGGCTTAATTAGTTCGAATCTTATATTAAATCCATGTGCAAAACTTAATATCTTACCTTCTTTTAAATTTGGTTCTATCTCTTTGATATAAACATCTTTTTGGAACTCATCTGGAAGCAGAATCATAATCCAATCTGCTTTTTCACAAGCCTCAGAAACAGTAAATACTTTTAATCCATCATTAATAGCTTTGCTTTCAGAATTACTACCTTTGTATAACCCTACTATTACATCCATTCCACTGTCTTTAAGATTTAAAGCATGTGCATGGCCTTGTGAACCGTAGCCTATTATTGCGATAGTTTTATTTTTTAATAGACTTAGGTCAGCATCTGTGTCATAAAAGAGTTGTGTCATTAGTTGTAACTTCTAAGCTTTTGATAATTAATATTTTAGACATTAAAGGTGTAAATAAACCATATAATTGCTCATTTAAAAATTAATATTTAAATATTAATTTTAGATAATAAGAGCTAGCTGGCCTCGCTTGGATGTGAAATTACTCTATCTATTAGCCCATAGTTTTTAGCTTCTTCAGCACTTAGAAAATAATCTCTGTCAGTATCTTTCTCTATTTTTTCAAAGGATTGTCCTGTCATATCAGACATAGAGTGATTCAACATATCTTTAATTCTCAGTATTTCTCTAGCTTCTATTTCAATATCGCTAGCCTGACGTTGTGAAGTCCCTCCCAGTGGTTGATGAATCATAATTCGACTATGAGGAAGAGCAACCCTTTTACCTTTAGTACCAGCTCCTAGTAAAAAAGCTCCCATTGAGGCTGCAAGACCTACGCATATAGTGACTACATCGCTTTTAACGTATTTGATAGTGTCATATATTGCCAAACCTGCAGTGACTGATCCGCCAGGACTATTTATGTAAAGATAAATAGGTTTTGTATTATCATCAGAATCAAGGTAGAGCATTTGAGCTACTAAGCTGTTCGCAATTCCATCATTAACTTCTTGTCCGAGAAATAAAATCCTCTCAACTCCCAATCTTGTATAAATGTCTACCCATCTTTCGTATTGACTTCCTGGGAGTCTATAAGGCACGCTTGGAGTTCCTATTGGCATAATTTTAAAAAAGTAGTGAGTTAAAAGTAGTGATTAAATGTTATTTGGCAAATCTTTTTGACTTGTGAGTATTCTATCTATCACTCCATAATCTAAAGCTTCTTGAGGGTTAAGATAACTCATCCTGTCAGAATCTTTCGAGAGCTCTTCAATACTTTTACCAGTGTTGCGTGATAAGATCTCCAGCATTGATTTTTTATTTTTTAATACCTCTTCTGCCCTTATTTGGATATCAGTTGCTTGCCCTCTAGCACCGCTAATTGGTTGATGAAGAACAATAGAGGCATGTGGGAGAGCTGCTCTATGCCCTTTAGTCCCTGAAGACAAAATAACTGCTGCTGTTCCCATTGCTTGTCCAATACAAATTGTATGAATAGGAGGTTTAATATAGTTGATGGTATCGCAAATAGCGAAAGCTTCTGTTTCAAAACCAACCGCATCACCGGTATACCAGCTAGTGCCTGTTGAATTTATATAAAAATATATAGGTTTCTCTGGATCATCAAATTCTAAATAAAGGAGTTGAGCAATAATTAGCTCGGTAACATCCATTCCTAATTGTCTTTTAGCGTCATCGTCTGAAAATAACGGTAATCCTAGGTATACAATTCTCTCTTTTAGCAGAAGAGAAGGCAAATCTGGTGGCGGAGTCCTCATAGCGGTATTTTCGCCGTAATAAGGAGCAGATACAGTCATATGTTCTACAAAATAAATACTAGTTTAATTCTAGCTATATTTAGCCCTGTGTCGCTGGAGATTTAAAAGATTTGTTTGACTCCGGATTATTTATCAATTTCCCAAATACCATTCTTCCAGTGGGCGTTTGCAATGCACCAGTAATAACTACGTCTAGTCTTTCTCCAACAAATTTCTTTGCATCATCAATTACTACCATTGTCCCATCATCTAAATATCCAATTCCTTGCAATTTTTCTTTACCCTCTCTGACTATTTTTATATTAAGTGATTCCCCAGGCTGTACTTCTGGCCTTAAAGCTATAACTAAATCACTCAAATTCATAACTTTTAATTCTTTTACCTCTGCAATTTGAGAAAGATTATAATCTGCAGTAATTAAAGTACCTGCCATATCCTCCGTAATTCTTAGAAGTTTTTCATCTACCCCATTCCCCTCATATTTAGTTGGGTTTATTACAAGTCTTCTTCCATATAGTTCTCTTAGCTCTTTTAATAATTTAAGACCTCTTCTTCCTTTTCCTCTTTTTTCATTACTACTAGAGTCAGCTAAAGTTTGTAGCTCATCAATTACACTTTGGGCCACAATTAATTGCCCCTCTAGTAATCCACAGCTTAATAAACCATTTATCCTTCCATCAATAATTACACTAGTATCAAGAATTTTTGGGCTTGCTGCTGGAATTATTCCTTCGGTTACCAAATAAGCGTCGGTATTAGTAGGGTTAAATAGTCTTAACAATGTCCTGCCGTGAGTATCAGCTAATTTATAGCCAAGTGCCCCAAAGAAAAAATTACTAAGAATGGCTGCTAAAGGTTTTGCAAAAAATACTTCCCTTGGAAATGGAATCAACAATATTGGAGCAAGTAGTAGATTTGCGACAAGTAATCCCAAAATTAACCCTACCGCTCTACTTATTAATAAATCCGTAGGCATTGTACGTATTTGATCAAGGAATGTCTTTCTAAGCTGTAAAAATACAAAACCTGCTGCTAATCCAATAAAAAATCCTATTATCGCTAGTACAATTCTAAAACCTTCTACATTAGAGACTTGTTTAAGTATGTCTATTGGTAGAAGATCAACCCCAAGCCATCCTGATGCCGCTCCAGACAATACAAATAAAATTAGTACTAAGATATCCGTCATATATATAATCTACTAGGATTTATTAATTGAGTAAATAAAGATTTTATTTTTAAAACTCCTCTATGTTTTTTTTTAAGCTTTATATTTTGTTTCTATAATGAATAAATTGCCAAGAAGTGCTTACGTACACATACCTTTTTGCCACAGAAGATGTTTCTATTGTGATTTTGCAGTTATACCTTTAGGCAATAAAATTGAAAGTTTAGAGGGATTTGGTAGTAAGACCGTAAAAGAATATTTAACCTATCTAAATAAAGAAATATTATCAATCAAACATAAATCTCCTCTTTCAACAATTTACATCGGTGGAGGAACTCCTTCAATTTTACATCCTTTACAGATTAAAGATTTAATAAATCTTTTTAAGGAGAGTTATAAAATTGATTATGGTGCCGAAATTACAATGGAAGTTGACCCAGCCAGTTTTAATGAGGATGATCTACATGGTTATATTAATGCTGGGATTAATAGATTTAGTATTGGTGTTCAAAGTTTTAATAATGAGGTTCTAGAACAGGCAGGAAGAAGACATTGCAGAAAAGATGTAGAAAAATCTTGTTTTTGGTTAAAGAGAGCATATGATCATAGTCTTATAAAAAGTTGGAGTTTGGATTTAATTCAAAATTTACCAAAAAGTGGTTTTAAAAAATGGCAAGAAGACTTAAAACAATCGTTAAAGTTCTGTCCTCCACACATATCAATTTATGATTTAAGTATTGAGAATGGAACTGTTTTTAAGAAATTAGTTGACTTAGGTAAACTATCTTTGCCAAATGATGATGAAGCTTATAAAAATAGTGAGTTAACAAATTTTATCTTGAAAGCTTCAGGTTATTCAAGATATGAAATTTCTAATTACTCTATTCCTGGACATCAATCAAGACATAATAGAGTTTATTGGAAAGGTCTAGGATGGTGGAGTTTTGGTCAAGGTTCGACTAGTTCTCCTTGGGGGGAGAATTTTACAAGGCCAAGAATTAGTAAAGATTATAAAAAATGGGTAACTAAACAATGCGAAATCAAATTAGAATATTCACTTATTAACCAAGAAAATATTTATAAAGAATTGGATGAGAAAATCATGTTAGGAATGAGACTTAAAGAGGGGATCAATATTTATAACTTATTAAATGAACAAAATTGGGATAATAAAAAGTCCAAAATAGCTTTAACAAAGTTATTAAAAGCATGGGCACCATTCCTGGAAAGTGGCCTTTTGATCAAAAGAGGAAACAGATTTTTTTTTAGTGATCCAAAAGGAATGGAATTAAGCAATCAAATTCTTGTTTCAATGTTTAGATGGTGGGAAAAAATTAACTGAGCTTTTCTGCTGCTACCCATTCTTTTAGTTTTTCACCAAACAATTTTTTTCCATCAATAATTGGTCTACAAAATGGAGGTTGCTTATCATTTAGTCCTAACAAATCAGCAGTAACTCTTACTTGTCCATCACAAAATTTTCCTGCACCTATACCTATTGTTGGTATCTCTAATTCGGTTTGAATTTCTTTAGCAAGTAATTCTGGAATATGTTCTAAAACAATAGAAAAACATCCTAATTTTTCTAGTGATAAAGCATCTCTTTTGATTTTTTCGTGACTTTCTGAATTGTTCCCTTGTTGTTTAAATCCTAGATTCAAATAGCTCTGTGGAGTAAGCCCTAAATGTCCCATGACAGGAATCCCCATCCTTATGAGCCTTGAGATAACATTCTGTACCTCTGGATCAGCACCCTCAACTTTTACTGCCTTCGCATAAGTATTCTTAATTATTTTTCCAGCATATTCAACTGCCTTATTTTCTCCGCATTGATAAGTAAGAAAAGGCATATCACATACTAATAAGGACTGTTCTTCTATTTCTTTGCTGAACCCTCTAGAAACTGCATTTGTATGATAAATCATATTCTCTAACGTAACAGGCAAGGTCGATTTATATCCTAAACAGACCATTGCTAAAGAGTCTCCCACCAGAACAATATCTGCTCCTGATTGCTCAGCTAGAGAACCTGAAATAGAATCCCATGCAGTTAATGCAATAATCTTTTGAGATTTTTTTTTATATTTAACTAGTTCTGATGGCAACATAAAAGCTATGTATCTTTTTTTATCAAAAATTGCTAGTATTATTTTGACTCGGCCTTTCGCGGTTTTAACGCCCAAACCTGGTCAGGATCGGAAGGTAGCAGCCACAAGGGATGCTTGAGGCAGGCGAGATAACCGAGTCACT